>Ga0187765_10000004_pt1 | contig 211277 bp, 218 predicted proteins | sample 0216_QUI02_MP05__3_FD_133018 | JGI IMG/M metagenome (GOLD analysis project Ga0187765, IMG submission 133018) | Tropical peat soil microbial communities from peatlands in Department of Meta, Colombia - 0216_QUI02_MP05_10_MG | ecosystem: Environmental > Terrestrial > Soil > Wetlands > Peat ...
CAGTGGATCGAGCGGCTAAAGCGGAGTCCATCACTGAACTGAGCGGGGTCTTCAAGACCTCCAACGTCGTGGTGGTGGCTCACTATTCCGGCCTCACCGTTGCTCAAATGCAGACTCTGCGCAAGCAGATGAAGCAGATGGGTGCGCAGGTGAAGGTCGCGAAGAACCGTCTCGCCAAGATCGCGCTTAAGGACACCGATGCTGCTTCCATCGCGCCTCTGCTCAAGGGGCCGACCGTACTCGCCTATTCCGGCGATCCGGTGGCGGCGCCAAAGGTGGCTATCGATTTCGCCAAGGCGAACGAGAAGTTCGTCATCCTCGGCGGATCGATGGGCAAGACTTCTCTGGACCCCAATGGCGTCAAGGCGCTCGCCGCCCTGCCGTCGCTGGACGAATTGCGCGCCAAGATCGTCGGCCTGCTTCAGGCTCCGGCGACCAAGATCGCGCAACTCGCCAACGCTCCCGCGGCGAAAGTCGCGCGCGTGGTCCAGGCTTATGCCTCCAAGGACGCGGCGGCCTGACGGCTCAACACTCATTCTCTGGTTCGAACCGATAGGAAATGAACAATGGCTGACTTGCAAAAGATCGTCGACGAATTGTCTGGCCTGACCGTCCTGGAAGCGGCGGATCTGGCCAAGATGCTTGAAGAGAAGTGGGGCGTTTCAGCTGCCGCCGCAGTGGCGGTTGCTGCGGGTCCTGCGGGCGCCGGCGGCGCGGCTGCCGCGGCTGAAGAGAAGACGGAGTTTACGGTCGTTCTCGCCAGCGCCGGCGACAAGAAGATCGAAGTGATTAAGGAAGTGCGTGCGCTCACCGGTCTTGGCCTGAAAGAAGCCAAGGATCTGGTTGAGGGCGCGCCGAAGACCGTCAAGGAAGGCGTGGCCAAGGACGAGGCCAACAAAATCAAGGCCACGCTCGAGAAGGTCGGTGCAAAGGTTGAGCTTAAGTAAGCCGCGCTTATTTAAGCGAAATCCCGCGGTGAGCGGGATTGAAGGACTACCGAAATCTCCGGGCGCAAGCCCGGGGATCTTGGACAGGAGAGGCGGTCGTGAGCAGCGAGCTGGTCACGATGAAAAGTTAAAGTGTGCGGCGGTTCGGGCCAAGCCCGAATCACATAGAACCGGACGGCCCCGACGCCTGTCCTGATGGTCGCGATGGATTGCGGCTGTTCGGAGAGGCGCCCGCGCTGCCCGCCGAAATAGAATCGAGAGAGAAAAGATGGCGCAGACGTTTACCGGTCGCAAGCGCGTAAGGAAGTTTTTCGGGTCAATTCAGGAAGTGGCGGAGATGCCGAACCTCATCGAGGTTCAGAAGGCATCCTACGACCAATTCCTGCTCGTGAAGGAGCCGATAGGCGGCCGCCCCGACGAAGGCCTCCAGGCTGTGTTTAAATCGGTGTTTCCGATTTCCGACTTCTCCAATTCGTCGCAACTCGAATTCGTCAAATACGAGTTCGAACCGCCAAAATATGACGTCGATGAGTGCCGTCAACGCGGCATGACCTACGCTGCGCCGCTCAAGGTGACGCTGCGCCTCATTGTGTTCGATATCGACGAGGAGACCGGCGCGCGTTCGGTCAAGGACATCAAGGAACAAGATGTCTACATGGGCGACATTCCGCTCATGACCAACAATGGCACCTTCATCGTCAACGGCACCGAGCGCGTCATTGTCTCGCAGATGCACCGCTCGCCGGGTGTCTTCTTCGATCACGACAAGGGCAAGACCCACTCGTCAGGCAAGCTCCTGTTCGCCGCGCGCATCATTCCATACCGTGGTTCCTGGCTGGACATCGAATTCGACGCGAAGGACATCGTCTACGCGCGCATTGACCGCCGCCGCAAGATTCCGGTGACGTCACTGCTCTATGCGCTTGGCCTCGATGGCGAGCAAATCCTGAGCACTTTCTACAAGCACGTCAGCTACAAGCGCGCCAAGGAAGGTTGGCGCGTGCCGTTCGATGCCAACCGCCTGAAAGGCTACAAGGCGGTCAACGACCTCGTTGATGCCGACACCGGGCGCGTTGTGGTCGAGGCCGGCAAGAAACTGACGGTGCGCCAGGCGCGCCAACTTGCCGAGAAGGGCCTCAAGGCCCTGCGCATGACCGATGACGAATTGATCGGTCACTACGTTGCCGAGGATCTGGCCAACGGGCGCACGGGCGAAATTTACATGGAGGCCGGCGAAGAAATCACCGAGAAGAATCTCAAGATTCTGATCGAGGCCGGCTACAAGGAATTGCCGCTGCTCGATATCGACCATGTGAATGTCGGTGCCTATATCCGCAATACGCTGTCGGTCGACAAAAACATGACGCGCGAGGATGCGCTGTTCGACATCTATCGCGTCATGCGCCCGGGCGAGCCGCCGACTGTCGAAACTGCAGAGGCAATGTTCCGGTCGCTGTTCTTCGATTCCGAGCGCTACGACCTCTCGGCCGTCGGCCGTGTGAAAATGAACATGCGCCTCGACCTCGACGCCCCCGACACGATGCGGGTGCTGCGCAAGGATGACATCATCTCGGTCATTCGCACGCTGGTCGATTTGCGCGACGGCAAGGGCGAGATCGACGACATCGATCACCTCGGCAATCGCCGGGTGCGCTCGGTCGGCGAGCTGATGGAAAATCAATACCGGATCGGTCTCCTGCGCATGGAGCGCGCAATCAAGGAGCGCATGTCATCGGTTGATATCGACACCGTCATGCCGCAGGACCTGATCAACGCCAAGCCGGCGGCGGCTGCGGTGCGCGAGTTCTTCGGTTCCTCGCAGCTCTCGCAGTTCATGGACCAAACAAATCCGCTATCGGAGATTACCCACAAGCGGCGTCTCTCCGCCCTTGGTCCGGGCGGTCTGACCCGCGAGCGCGCCGGTTTCGAGGTGCGCGACGTGCACCCGACGCATTACGGGCGCATCTGTCCGATTGAGACCCCGGAAGGCCCGAATATCGGATTGATCAATTCACTCGCGACTTATGCGCGCGTGAACAAGTACGGGTTTGTCGAAACGCCTTATCGCAAGGTCAAGGACGGCCGGGTTACCGACGAGGTGGTCTACCTCTCTGCAATGGAGGAAGCTCGCCACGCGGTCGCTCAGGCCAATGCGGCGATCGATAATCGCGGTCGGTTCACGGAAGATCTCATCGTGTGCCGTCAGGCTGGTGACGTGCATCTGGTGCCGCGTGACAAAGTTGACTTCATGGACGTGTCACCGAAGCAACTTGTGTCGGTTGCCGCGGCGCTTATTCCATTCCTGGAAAATGACGATGCCAACCGGGCTCTGATGGGCTCGAACATGCAGCGTCAGGCTGTGCCGCTGGTGCGCGCCGAGGCGCCATTCGTCGGCACCGGCATGGAGGGCGTTGTCGCGCGCGACTCCGGCGCTTCGATTGCCGCACGCCGTACCGGTGTCGTCGATCAGGTGGACGCTACACGTATCGTTGTTCGCGCCACCGATGAAACCGATCCGACGAAGCCGGGCGTCGATATCTATCGTCTGATGAAGTATCAGCGCTCGAACCAGAACACCTGCATCAATCAGCGTCCGCTGGTGAAGGTGGGTGATCGCGTCGACAAAGGCGACATCATTGCCGACGGTCCATCGACGGATTTGGGCGAGCTTGCGCTTGGCCGGAACGTGCTCGTCGCGTTCATGCCCTGGAATGGCTACAACTTCGAGGACTCGATCCTGCTCTCCGAGCGGATCGTGAAAGACGACGTGTTTACGTCCATCCACATCGAGGAATTCGAGGTGATGGCGCGCGACACCAAGCTCGGTCCCGAAGAAATCACCCGCGATATCCCGAACGTTTCGGAAGAGGCGCTCAAAAACCTCGACGAGGCGGGTATCGTCTATATCGGCGCGGAAGTGCACGCCGGCGACATTCTTGTCGGCAAGATCACGCCGAAGGGCGAAAGCCCGATGACGCCGGAAGAAAAGCTTCTGCGCGCCATCTTTGGTGAAAAAGCCTCTGACGTTCGTGACACCTCGTTGCGTGTTCCGCCGGGAGTGCAGGGCACCGTCGTTGAAGTGCGCGTGTTCAACCGGCACGGCGTCGAGAAGGACGAGCGTGCGCTCGCGATCGAGCGTGAAGAAATCGAACGGCTCGCCAAGGATCGGGACGACGAACAGGCTATTCTCGACCGTAACGTTTACGGTCGTCTCGCGGAATTGCTTGAAGGTCGCACCGGCATCGCCGGTCCGAAGGGCTTCAAAAAAGACAGCAAGATCACCAAGGCGGTGCTGGACGAATATCCGCGCTCGCAGTGGTGGCTGTTTGCCTCGCCCAACGACAAGCTGATGGCCGAGATCGAGGCCATCCGTAAGCAGTACGATGAGTCAAAGAAGCTGCTCGAGCAGCGCTTCCTCGACAAAGTCGAGAAACTGCAGCGTGGCGACGAACTTCCGCCCGGCGTGATGAAGATGGTCAAGGTCTTCGTTGCGGTGAAGCGCAAGATCCAGCCGGGCGACAAGATGGCCGGCCGCCACGGCAACAAGGGCGTGGTATCAAAGATCGTGCCGGTTGAAGACATGCCGTTCCTGGATGACGGAACGCAGGTCGACATCGTGCTCAATCCGCTCGGTGTGCCGAGCCGTATGAACGTCGGCCAGATTCTGGAGACCCACCTGGGCTGGGCTTGCGCCGGCCTCGGGCTCAAGATCGGGCAGGCGGTCGATGCCTACAATTCGAAGCACGACTCGCGCCCGCTCAAGGATATGCTCAAGAAGGTCTACGGCGACGACGAGACGATCAAGTCGCTGAACGAAGACGGCCTGATCGAGCTCGGCGGCAACCTGCGTCACGGCGTGCCAATCGCCACTCCTGTGTTCGACGGTGCGAAAGAGGCCGACATCGAGAAGATGCTCGATCTCGCCGGCCTTGATCACTCCGGACAGGTCAACGTGTTCGACGGCCGTACGGGCGAAGTGTTCGATCGCAAGGTTACGGTCGGCTACATCTATATGCTCAAGCTGCATCACTTGGTGGACGACAAGATCCACGCTCGCTCGATTGGCCCGTACTCGCTGGTGACCCAGCAGCCTCTCGGCGGCAAGGCGCAGTTCGGCGGCCAGCGTTTCGGCGAAATGGAAGTATGGGCGCTCGAAGCCTACGGCGCCGCTTATACGTTGCAGGAAATGCTCACCGTCAAATCGGACGACGTCGCCGGCCGCACCAAGGTGTACGAAGCAATCGTGCGCGGCGACGACACGTTCGAGGCGGGCATTCCGGAAAGCTTCAACGTGTTGGTCAAAGAGATGCGTTCGCTCGGTCTCAACGTCGATCTGCACAATTCGAAGCAGCAGCGACAAGGTCCCGAGACGGCCGAGGCGGCGGAATAGTCAGGCGTTGCGGAGCGGCGAGGGCGCCGCTCCGTGGATGAACGATCAACGACAGGTGGGGAATCTACGGTTCCCCGGTCGAGGAGAAAACGATGAATCAAGAAATTATGAATCTTTTCAGCCCGCAAGTTCCGGCTCAGGTCTTCGACCAGATCCGGATCTCGATCGCGAGCCCGGAAAAGATTCTGTCGTGGTCCTACGGCGAAATCAAAAAGCCGGAGACGATCAACTATCGTACCTTCAAGCCCGAGCGCGACGGTTTGTTCTGTGCGCGCATTTTCGGGCCCATCAAGGACTACGAGTGCTTGTGCGGCAAGTACAAGCGCATGAAGTACAAGGGCATTATCTGCGAGAAGTGCTCGGTCGAAGTGACATTGTCGCGCGTCCGGCGCGAACGCATGGGCCACATCGAACTCGCGGCGCCTGTCGCCCACATCTGGTTCCTCAAGTCGCTGCCGAGCCGCATCGGTTTGTTGCTCGACATGACGCTGAAGGACCTCGAGCGCATCCTGTATTTCGAATATTACGTCGTGCTTGAGCCGGGTCTAACTCCACTCAAGGATCGCCAGCTCCTGTCCGAGGACGAATACCTCAAGGCGCAGGAGGAGTACGGCACCGATAGCTTCACGGCGACCATCGGGGCGGAAGCCATCCGCGAGATGCTTAAAGGCATCGATCTGGAAAAGATGCAGGCCGAATTGCGCGCCGAGATGGGCGAGACCGACAGCGATATCAAGAAGAAGAAGATCGCCAAGCGGCTCAAGCTGATCGAGGCCTTCATTGCCTCCGGCAACAAGCCGGAATGGATGATTCTGACAGTCGTGCCGGTGATTCCGCCTGACTTGCGGCCGCTGGTTCCGCTCGACGGTGGCCGCTTTGCCACGTCCGACCTGAACGATCTCTATCGCCGTGTCATCAACCGCAATAATCGTTTGAAGCGGCTGATCGAGCTCCGCGCGCCGGACATCATTATCCGCAACGAAAAGCGCATGCTTCAGGAAGCGGTGGACGCACTGTTCGACAACGGCCGGCGCGGCCGCGTCATAACCGGCGCCAATAAGCGGCCGCTGAAATCGCTCGCCGACATGCTTAAGGGCAAGCAGGGCCGCTTCCGGCAGAACTTGCTGGGCAAGCGCGTCGACTATTCAGGCCGGTCGGTCATCGTCGTCGGTCCCGAGCTCAAGCTGCATCAGTGCGGCTTGCCGAAGAAAATGGCGCTCGAGCTTTTCAAGCCATTTATTTATTCGCGGCTCGACGCCAAAGGCCTTTCCACCACCGTGAAACAGGCGAAAAAGCTGGTGGAGAAGGAAAAGCCGGAGGTCTGGGACATCCTCGACGAGGTGATCCGCGAGCATCCGGTGCTGCTCAATCGCGCGCCAACCTTGCACCGCCTTGGCATCCAGGCCTTCGAGCCGGTGCTGATCGAGGGCAAGGCGATCCAGCTGCATCCGCTTGTCTGTGCCGCCTTTAATGCCGACTTCGACGGCGATCAAATGGCCGTGCATGTTCCGCTGTCGCTTGAAGCGCAGCTGGAAGCACGCGTTCTGATGATGTCGACGAACAACATCCTGCATCCGGCGAACGGGCAGCCAATCATTGTCCCATCGCAGGATATCGTGCTGGGCCTCTATTATCTTTCGCTGCTGAGCGAAGGAATGCCCGGCGAAGGCAAGACTTTCGGGGACATGGCGGCGATTGACCATGCCTTGCACGAGAAAGTCATCAGCCTGCACACCAAGATTAAGTATCGCTGGGAAGGCGTGGACGAAAAGGGCAAATCGTTCAAGAAGTGGTATGAAACCACGCCCGGACGCGTCGTGCTGGGCAATGTGCTGCCCAAGAGCGCGAAGGTTCCGTTCGACATTGTCAACCGCTTGATGACCAAGCGCGAGATATCGTCGATGATCGACACGGTCTATCGCCACTGTGGACAGAAAGAGACGGTCATTTTCTGCGATCGCATTATGTCGCTCGGCTTCTATCACGCGTTCAAGGCCGGCATCTCGTTCGGCAAGGACGACATGGTGGTGCCGGAGTCAAAGTGGCAGATCGTCGAGACCACGCGCGAACTCACGAAAGAGTTCGAGCAGCAATACAATGACGGTCTGATCACTCAGGGCGAGAAGTACAATAAGGTGGTCGACGCCTGGTCAAAATCGACCGACCGCATCGCTGAAGAAATGATGCGCGAGATTTCATCCACCAAAAAAGATTCCAGCGGTCGGGATCAACAGGTCAATTCGATCTACATGATGGCGCATTCCGGTGCGCGCGGTTCGCCCGCGCAAATGCGTCAGCTCGCCGGCATGCGCGGTCTGATGGCCAAACCATCGGGCGAGATCATCGAGAGCCCGATCATCTCCAACTTCAAGGAAGGTCTCTCGGTGCTCGAGTACTTCAACTCGACGCACGGTGCCCGCAAGGGGCTTGCCGATACCGCCCTGAAAACGGCGAACTCGGGCTACCTGACGCGGCGTCTGGTCGACGTGGCGCAAGACTGCATCATTACGGAAGAAGACTGCGGCACGAAGAACGGCATCAAGGTTCGCGCGATTATCGATGCCGGCACCGTGGTCGCTTCGCTCGCCAGCCGCATCCTAGGCCGTACGACGGCGGAGGACGTGAAGGATCCATCCAGCAGCAAGACATTGATAAAACGCGCCACGTTGTTGACCGAGCCTGAGGTCGAGGTCATTACCACCGGCGGTGTCCAGGAGCTGAAGATCCGATCGGTGTTGACTTGCGAAGCCGCTAACGGCGTGTGCGGCGCTTGTTACGGACGCGATCTCGCCCGAGGCACGCCGGTCAACATGGGCGAGGCGGTCGGTGTCATCGCTGCGCAGTCGATCGGTGAGCCGGGAACCCAGCTCACCATGCGTACCTTCCACATCGGCGGTGCGGCGCAGATCTCCGAACAATCGTTCATCGAATCGAACTTCGATGGAAAGATCAAGTTCAAGGGCAAGAACATCGCCAAAAATTCGGACAATGAGGTCGTGGCGATGGTGCGCAACATGGTCGTTGCGGTCGTCGACCCCGACGGCACCGAACGCGCACATCACCGTATCCCGTATGGCGCACGTTTGCGCGTCGAGGACGGCGAAAAGATCAAGCGCGGTCAGCGCATCGCCGAGTGGGATCCATATACGCGGCCGATCCTGACCGAGGTCGAAGGTAACGTGGAGTTCGAGGACCTCACCGACGGGCTGTCGATGTCGGAGCAACTCGACGAGTCGACCGGCATCGCCAAGCGGGTCGTTATAGACTGGCGGACCGGTTCCTCGCGCAATCAGCAGGACCTGCGCCCGGCAATCGTTATCAAGTCGGGTAACAAGATCCTCAAGCTCGCTCGTGGTGGCGAGGCGCGCTATCAACTTGCTGTCGATGCGATTATTTCAGTCGATCCGGGCGGTCATGTGAAGGCCGGCGACGTCATCGCGCGTATTCCGACCGAAAGCGCCAAGACGCGCGACATCACCGGCGGTCTGCCGCGGGTGGCGGAGCTATTCGAGGCGAGGCGTCCAAAGGAAGCTGCGATCATCGCGGAAATCGGCGGCACGGTGCGGTTCGGTAAGGACTACAAGAACAAGCGCCGTATCACCATCGAACCGTCGGGCAAGGGCGATGAGCCGAAGGAATATCTGATCCCGAAGGGCAAGCATATTCACCTTCAGGACGGCGACGTCATCGAGAAGGGCGACTATATCGTCGAGGGCAATCCAGCTCCGCACGACATCCTCGCCATCAAAGGCGTCGAGGAGCTGGCGGCCTATCTGGTGAACGAAATCCAGGAGGTCTATCGGTTGCAGGGCGTCAATATCAACGACAAGCACATCGAGGTGATCGTTCGCCAGATGTTGCAAAAGGTTGAGATCGACGACTCCGGTGATACCGAGCTGTTGCAGGGCGAGCAACTCGACAAAGTCGAGCTGGACGAGATCAACGCCCGCGTCGAAGCCGAGGGCAAGAAGGGCGCGACCGGACATCCGGTCCTGCTCGGAATTACCAAGGCAAGTCTACAGACGCGTTCGTTCATCTCTGCGGCTTCGTTCCAGGAAACGACACGCGTGCTGACCGAGGCTGCCGTCAACGGCAAGGCCGACACGCTCGATGGGCTCAAAGAAAACGTCATCGTCGGCCGCCTGATCCCGGCCGGAACCGGCGCCATGATGAACAGCCTGCGCGAAGTCGCCGTAAAACGCGACGCGCTCATTCTCGAGGAGCGGGAAAAGGACGCGGCGAAAGCTGCGGCCAAGACGGAGGCAGCGGAAGCCCCGGCACTCCCGGCCGCGGAATAATTCTCTTTGCCACATCGGTAAAAAAGGGGCCGCCCTTGGGCGGCCCTTTTCTTTGCCCGAGAATGAGGGAATATGGCTGTCCCGCACTGTGGAATTCACTCAATGCATCTCCTTGTCCTCGCCGGTGATGGCATCGGCCCCGAAATCACCGCCGCTACGCTCTCGGTGCTGCGTGCAGCGTCGGAGCGCTTCAAGCTCGGTCTGCGTATCGAGGAAGCTCCAGTTGGGCACGCCGGCTTGCGCGCACGTGGTCACACGATCCATCCGGATATCGTCGAAAAGGCACGAAAGGTAGATGGTGTTGTTCTTGGACCCACCTCGACCTTTGAGTTCAAGGATCCGGCCAAGGGAGAAGTCAATCCTTCGATGACGCTGCGCAAGAGTCTCGATCTGTTCGCAAACATCCGGCCGGCACGCACTTACGCAGGCTTTCCGCTCCGGTGTGGCGAATTTGATCTGGTGATCGCACGGGAGAATACAGAAGGCTTTTATGCCGACCGCAACATGGAGGCGGGAAGCGGCGAGATGATGGTGACCAAAGATGTTGCCATCTCATTGCGCCGGATCACGCGTTTTTGCAGCGAGCGCATTGCCCGTACGGCATTTGATCTGGCGATGACGCGGCGCAAGCGCGTGACTATCGTGCACAAGGCGAATGTGTTGAAGGTCACCGATGGTCTCTTTATTGAAGCATGCCGCAACGTCGCCCAGGAGTTTACGGCAGTCGCGGTCGACGACGTTATTGTTGATGCCATGATGGCGCACGTCGTGCGCAATCCGCAGCGTTTCGACGTCATCGTCACCACGAATATGTACGGCGATATTCTCTCGGATCTGACGGCGGAATTGTCGGGTAGCCTGGGACTTGCGGCCTCGCTCAATGCCGGCGCCGATCACGCCATGGCACAGGCCGCGCACGGCTCGGCTCCGGATATTGCCGACAAGAATATCGCAAACCCTCTGTCGCTGGTCCTGTCCGTCGCAATGCTGTTGGCCTGGAACGGCCGCCGTCGCAAGTTAAAGGCGTTTGAAGCCGCCGCCGCCGCCATCGAGAAAGCGGTCGAAACAGCAATCGCGGCGAAGGAATCAACAGCCGACATCGGCGGGCGCCTCGGTACGCGCGAGACCGGTGAAGCGGTCGCCGCGTATCTGCGCCCGTGAAGGCCGTCGATGCGCTGCGACAGCCACGTTCATATCGTCGGGGCGCCCGATCGCTATCCGCAGCTTGCCGAACGGACATATTTTGCGGACGTTGCGACGCTCGAGCGACTCGAAAGCGTTTCGGCAGCACGGGCCATCAGACACTTTGTAATCGTACAGCCGAGCTTTTACGGCGTCGACAACAGCTTGCTGCTGGACAGCCTGGATGCCTTGGGCGGAAGGGGCCGGGGCGTCGCCGTCGTCGACCCGGAATTGACCTCTGCGCGCACGCTATCCTCAATGGCGCGGCAGGGTGTCCGCGGCTTGCGCCTCAATCTCTACAGCCCGCTTCGGGAAAAGCTGCCGCTTGCGGCGCGCATCGAAGCCGTTGGCAGTCTCGCGCATGAGTTGAATTGGCACATCGAAATTGTCGCGGCGCTTAAAATGCTGAGCGACAATGCGGCACTCCTTGCAAGCTCGCGCGTGCCGTTGGTGATCGATCATTATGGGCTCTATGCCGGCTTCCGCCCGGATCAGTCGGAAAGTGTTGCTTTGTTGAAATTGCTGGCGATGCCGTTCGTATGGATAAAGCTGTCTGCGCCTTACCGCGTCAGCGGGAATTCTTCGGCGACAAAACCCGACCCTGCTTGGCTAGCAGCTATCGTGGCGGCTGCGCAGGATCGTTGCGTTTGGGGTAGCGACTGGCCACACACACCGCCGCACGAGGCGCAAATGGGTAGCGCTGTCCTTGGTGCCTATCGTAATCTTCGATACGAAACGCTGGTCGACGATTTCGTAGAGGCGATTGGTTCGGCCGAATTGGCCGAGCGCATTCTGTCCGATAATCCGACGCGACTCTACGGGCTTGAATAGCGGCAACGACAAAAACGGCGAGTATCACAGGGAGGATTTTATCATGCGGGCCACTTTTAGACTGGCTGCCGGTCTTGTCGTCGCTGGCCTCAACGGGGTCGTTGCCCTGCCGGCATGGAGCCAAACTTATCCAACTCGTCCAATCCAGGTGATCGTCGCCTATGCAGCCGGCGGCACCGGCGATGTTGTTGCACGCTCGATATCAGACCGGCTCGGCGCCGCGCTTGGTCAGTCGATCGTGGTCGAGAATCGTGCCGGCGCGAGCGGAGCGATCGGCGCTCATTCGGTAACGAGTGCCGCCCCCGACGGCTACACACTTCTGGTCGGACAGACCGGGGAGATTGCCGTCAACCAGCACTGGCTTAAAGGCCTCAATTACGACCCCGACAAGGATCTGATGCCGATCGCACTTGCGGCCATTGTGCCGCTTGCGCTCGTGGTGCCGGCCAAAGCACCGTACTCCACGCTGCCGGAGTTTCTGACGGCGCTAAAAGCGAAGCCCAAAATGACCTTCGCATCCGCTGGCATCGGCACGCCGGGTCATTTCGCAGGCGAACTGCTCAAGCAGAAATTCGACGAAAATCTGACGCATGTGCCCTACAAGGGCGCAGGCCCGGCGCTCAACGACGTGATCGGAAATCACGTCGATTTCTATTTTCCCGGATTTCCGGCAGCCGCCCCGCATGTGAAGGGCGGTACCGTGAAGGTTCTGGCTCTCTCCTCCGCCAAGCGCTCTCCCGCAGCTCCCGAAGTCCCGACTATTGCCGAAATTACAGGTATCAAGGACTACGACTTCACGCTGTGGGCCGGGTTTTTTGCGCCGCGTGGGACGCCACAGCCGATCATCGACCGCTTAAACACCGAGATTAACAAGGTCATCGAAGACCCTGAGGTGAAGTCGCGTTTGGAGGCGGCGGGGGCCGTTGTTACGCCTATGTCCGTCGCTCAGTTCAAGGATTTTGTGCAGAACGAAAGTGCGAAATATCTTCGGGTCATCAAGGAGACCGGCGTCACCTCCCAGTAATCTGCAAGCGCTTCATCTGTCATCGCGGTAATTGGATCGCCGAGCGCCTCGAATCCTCGATATTTCGGGCGTTTTCGCTTGACTTAGCGGAGTCTCGCCGATACATACCCCACACTTTTCGGCAGGCGGTGAGCTTCGCTTGCTCGGAACGGCCGCCCGGCTAATCCTTTGAGAGTGTTGTGTTTTCTCGGAGCTTGGTCGCGCAATCGCCTCGACGAATGAAGCTCAGACGCTGCCTCTGACAGCACCTGTCAGACTTTGAGAGTGAACGGCCGCGGTGCCTAACCGCAGTGTGGCCGTCCGAACGGAAGAGCGCCCCGCCGCAATTTGGCCGATGGCGCGATTTCGTTTTGCGCGTGGAAAAGACGCGTGGAAATGCCGGGGCGATAAGCCCTTAGCGAAGCGGACAGTGATGTCCGCAAGGGATGCGGATGGGCGGCGTGAGCGATTCCGTTCACGCGACGCGCCCTTGAACGAAGGTAGCGAAGGTCAACGAATGCCGACGATCAATCAGTTGATTGCCAAGCCGCGGCACCCACTCAAGGCGCGTAATACGGCGCCGGCGCTTGAATCCTCGCCGCAGAAGCGAGGCGTCTGTACGCGCGTCTATACGACGACGCCGAAGAAGCCAAATTCAGCGCTTCGCAAGGTGGCGAAGGTGCGCTTGACCAACGGCTTTGAGGTCATCGGCTACATTCCGGGTGAAGGCCATAACCTGCAAGAGCACTCCGTCGTGATGATCCGCGGTGGCCGCGTGAAGGATTTGCCGGGCGTGCGTTATCACATCCTGCGCGGCGTCCTCGACACTCAGGGCGTGAAGAACCGCAAGCAGCGTCGCTCGAAATACGGCGCGAAACGGCCCAAGTAAGGATCAGCGTCATGTCCCGCCGCCATGCAGCCGAAAAACGCGAGATCATCCCGGACCCGAAGTTCGGAAATATCGTCGTCAGCAAGTTCATGAACGCCATCATGTATGACGGCAAGAAATCGGTAGCGGAAGGTATCGTGTACGGCGCGCTTGAGATGATCGAGGGCAAGACCAAGCAGAACCCGCTCACCGTTTTTCAGCAAGCGCTCGACAATGTGATGCCTTCGATCGAAGTACGGTCACGGCGCGTCGGCGGCGCCACTTATCAAGTGCCCGTCGAAGTGCGTACGTCTCGCCGCCAGGCGCTCGGGATTCGATGGATTATCGCCGCCGCGCGCGAACGCAACGAGCGTACGATGACCGAGCGGCTCTCAAGCGAGTTGCTCGACGCGTCCAATAACAGGGGAAACGCAGTCAAGAAGCGCGAGGATACCCACAAGATGGCGGAAGCCAACCGGGCCTTCTCGCATTATCGCTGGTGACAGCAGAAAAAATCTAAGGACTGACCCCCCATGCCCCGCAGCCACCCAATCGAGGATTACCGCAACTTCGGTATCATGGCGCACATCGACGCCGGAAAGACGACGACGACCGAGCGGATTCTCTATTACACAGGCAAGAGCCATAAGATCGGCGAGGTGCACGAAGGCGCCGCGACGATGGATTGGATGGAGCAGGAACAGGAACGCGGCATTACCATCACCTCGGCTGCGACCACTGCTTTCTGGAAAGAAAAGCGTCTCAATATCATCGATACGCCTGGCCACGTCGACTTCACCATCGAAGTCGAGCGATCGCTGCGTGTGCTCGACGGTGCGGTATGCGTGCTCGATTCCAATCAAGGCGTAGAGCCGCAAACAGAAACAGTCTGGCGCCAAGGCGACAAATACAAAGTTCCGCGCATCGTCTTTGCCAACAAGATGGACAAGATCGGCGCTGACTTCTTCAAATGCCTCGACGACATCAAGACACGTCTTGGCGCAAAGCCGGTGGCAATCCAGCTTCCGATCGGCTCGGAGCAAAATTACAAGGGCTTGGTCGATCTGGTGCGCATGAAGGGCGTCGTGTGGGACGACGAGTCGCTCGGCGCCAAATATCACGATATCGACATTCCCGCCGACATGCTCGAGGACGCCAAGAAATACCGCGAGCAGATGATCGAGGCCGCGGTCGAGCTCGATGACGCCGCGATGACGGCTTACCTCGAAGGCAAGGAGCCCGACGAGGCGACACTCAAGAAATTAATCCGTAAAGCCGTCCTCACCTCTGCATTCTTCCCGGTATTGTGCGGCTCTGCCTTCAAAAATAAGGGCGTACAGCCGCTGCTCGACGCGGTAGTGGACTATCTGCCGAGCCCGCTCGACGTGCCGCCGATCCACGGCATCAATCCCGACAACGGCGAAGACGTGACTCGCGAGCCGAAGGATGGCGCGCCGCTGGCACTGCTTGCCTTTAAAATCATGGACGATCCCTTCGTCGGCACCATTACTTTCTGCCGTATCTATTCCGGCACGCTGCAAAGCGGCACAGGTGTGATCAATTCGACGAAGGACCGCAAGGAACGTATCGGGCGTATGCTGCTGATGCATGCGAACAACCGCGAGGACATCAAGGAAGCCTATGCCGGCGACATCGTCGCCCTGGCCGGCCTGAAGGAAGTGCGTACCGGTGACACGCTGTGCGATCCGCAAAAACCGGTGATCCTGGAAAAGATGGAGTTTCCGGATCCGGTCATTGAGATTGCGATCGAGCCGAAATCGAAGGCAGACCAGGAAAAACTCGGCGTTGCGCTCGCCAAGCTCGCGGCCGAGGATCCGTCCTTCCGCGTTTCCACCGATCAGGAAAGCGGGCAGACCATTCTCAAGGGCATGGGCGAGCTACATCTCGACATTAAGGTCGACATCCTCAAGCGCACCTACAAAGTCGACGCCAATATCGGCGCCCCGCAGGTCGCTTTCCGTGAGAAGATCACACAGCGTGTCGAGCATGGGTACACCCACAAGAAGCAGACCGGCGGCTCCGGTCAGTTCGCCCAGATCAAGATCATCGCCGAGCCGACGCTGCCAGGCACGCCCTTCGAGTTCGAGAATGAGATCGTCGGCGGCGCCGTACCGAAGGAATTCATCCCCGGCGTAGAGAAGGGCCTCGAGTCCGTTCTCGGCTCCGGCGTGGTGGCGGGTTTCCCGGTGGTGGACCTCAAGGTGACGCTCATCGACGGTAAATATCACGACGTCGACTCTTCGGCGCTCGCATTCGAAATCTGCGCGCGCCAGTGCCTCAAGGAGGCGCTGCAAATGGCCAAGCCAGTTCTGCTTGAGCCGATCATGAAGGTCGAGGTGGTGACGCCGGAGGACTACACCGGCTCCGTCATCGGCGATCTCAACTCGCGACGTGGGCAAATCCAGGGTCAAGACATGCGCGGCAATGCCAACGTGATCAACGCGATGGTGCCGCTCATGAATATGTTTGGCTACGTCAACAACCTGCGGTCCATGTCTCAGGGCCGCGCCACATTCACTATGCAATTCGATCACTATTCAGAGCTGCCCGCGAACGTATCGGCTGAAGTGCAGAAGAAATTCGCGTGATCGAGAACGAAGATAACAGAAGGATCTGAACGGAGAGTTCCATGGCCAAAGAAAAATTCCAGCGGACCAAGCCCCATTGCAATATCGGGACGATCGGTCACGTCGACCACGGCAAGACGACGCTGACAGCGGCGATCACCAAGGTGCTCGCCGAGAAGGGCGGTGCCACGTTTACCGCCTATGACCAGATCGACAAGGCGCCGGAGGAAAAAGCCCGCGGCATCACTATTTCGACCGCCCACGTCGAATATCAGACCGACAAGCGCCACTATGCGCATGTCGACTGCCCGGGTCACGCCGACTACGTGAAGAACATGATCACCGGCGCCGCGCAAATGGACGGCGCCATTCTGGTGGTGTCGGCTGCCGACGGCCCGATGCCGCAGACGCGTGAGCACATTCTGCTCGCTCGTCAGGTCGGTGTCCCGGCTCTGGTCGTCTACATGAACAAGGTCGACATGGTCGATGATCCGGAACTGCTCGAACTGGTCGAACTCGAAGTCCGCGAGCTGCTCTCCAAGTACAATTTTCCTGGCGACAAAATTCCGATCATCAAGGGTTCGGCCCTCAAGGCCCTCGAGGGTACCGACGAAAAGCTCGGCAAAGAGTCGATCATGGAGCTGATGAAGGCCGTCGATGATTACATCCCGCAGCCGGAACGTCCGAAGGATCAGCCGTTCCTGATGCCGGTCGAAGACGTGTTCTCGATCTCGGGCCGCGGCACCGTGTGCACTGGCCGCGTCGAGCGCGGCATCATCAAGGTCGGTGAGGAAGTCGAGATCGTCGGTATCAAGCCGACCATCAAGACCGTGGTCACCGGCGTGGAAATGTTCCGCAAGCTGCTCGATCAGGGCGAGGCGGGCGACAACATCGGCGCGCTGTTGCGCGGCACCAAGCGCGAGGAAGTCGAGCGTGGCCAAGTGCTCTGCAAGCCGGGCTCGGTAAAGCCGCACACGAAGTTCAAGGCGGAAGCCTACATCCTGACCAAGGAGGAGGGCGGCCGTCATACTCCGTTCTTCACTAACTATCGTCCGCAGTTCTATTTCCGCACCACCGACGTCACTGGTGTGGTGCACCTGCCGCAAGGCACGGAAATGGTGATGCCGGGCGACAACGTGGCGATGGAAGTGCATCTGATCGTGCCGATCGCCATGGAAGAGAAACTGCGCTTCGCCATTCGCGAAGGCGGCCGCACCGTCGGTGCCGGCGTGGTAGCGAGCATTATCGAGTAGTCAACTATCCGTCGTCATGCCCGGCCTTGTGCCGGGCATCCACGACTTAAGGCGCAAATGCAGACGTGGATGGCCGGGACAAGCCCGGCCATGACGGAAGAGAGAGATAGGATCAATGAACGGCCAGAATATCCGGATCCGGCTCAAGGCGTTCGATCACCGCATTCTTGATGCGTCGACGCGCGAGATCGTGAACACGGCGAAGCGCACCGGTGCGCAGGTCCGTGGCCCGATTCCGCTCCCGACGAGAATTGAGAAGTTTACCGTCAACCGTTCGCCGCACGTCGACAAGAAGAGCCGCGAACAGTTCGAGATGCGCACACACAAGCGTCTCCTGGACATCGTCGATCCGACTCCGCAGACGGTGGACGCGCTGATGAAGCTCGACCTCGCTGCCGGCGTTGACGTCGAGATCAAGCTCTAAGGCCGGGGTGGGATCAGCAATGCGTTCGGGCGTAGTCGCACAGAAGGTCGGGATGACCCGGGTGTTCACCGAAGCGGGCGAACATGTCCCGGTCACGGTGCTGCGCCTTGCGCAGTGCCAGGTGGTCGCTCACCGCACCAAGGATAAGAATGGCTACGTTGCGCTGCAGCTCGGCTCGGGCGCGCGCCGTGCCAACAACATGAGCAAGGCCGATCGAGGCTATTTCGGCAAACAGAAAGTCGAGCCCAAGCGCAAGCTCGCCGAATTCCGTGTGACCGAGGATGCGCTGATCCCGGTCGGTGCCGAAATCACGGCTGACCACTTTATCCCCGGGCAGTTCGTCGATGTGTGCGGCGTCACCATCGGCAAGGGTTTTGCCGGCGGCATGAAACGCTGGAATTTTGCGGGGTTGCGGGCGTCACACGGTGTGTCGATTTCGCATCGCTCGATTGGTGGCACCGGCGGCCGTCAGGATCCTGGCAAGACCTTCAAGAACAAGAAGATGCCAGGTCATCTGGGTGTTGAGCGTGTCACCACGCTTAATCTTAAGGTTGTACAGACTGACGTTGAGCGGGGGCTCATCCTGGTCGAGGGCGCGGTCCCCGGCGCAAAAAGCGGCTGGGTTACGGTGCGCGATGCAGTAAAGAAAAAGCTGCCGAAGGAAGTGCCCAAGCCCGGCAAGTTCCGCGTCAGTGAAACCGCCGAGGCGAAGCCCGACCAAAAACCTGCGAAGACCGAACCGGAGCAGGCCAAACCCGCGTCTGATCAGGCAAACAAAGCGGAGCCAACGCCTGAAGCCGCACCGCAGGCCACCAAGGCCGCCGATCAGGCTGCCAAGGCTGCCGACAAGGCCGCCGCCAAGCCTGCCGACAAGGCCGCCGCGGCTGCCAATAAGAAAAAGAAGGAGGGCGAGTGATGGAAATTAAAGTCGTCGCCCTGGACGGCAAGGAAGCCGGCAAGGCTACCTTATCGGACGCTATTTTCGGCCTCGAGCCGCGCACCGATATCATCCAACGTTGCGTCAATTGGCAGCTCGCCAAGCGTCAGCGCGGCACCCACAAGACCAAGGGCCGTAGCGAGATCTGGCGCACCGGCAAAAAGATGTATGCGCAGAAGGGAACCGGCGGCGCGCGTCACGGCTCGGCGCGCGTACCCCAGTTCCGCGGCGGCGGCCGTGCTTTCGGCCCTGTGGTGCGCAGCCACGCTATCGATCTCCCGAAAAAAGTGCGCGCGCTTGCGCTCAAACACGCCTTGTCGTCGAAGGCCAAAGACGGCGGCATTATTGTGCTTGAGAAGGCAACGCTCAAAGACACAAAAACCAAGGCATTGGCGCAGCATTTCGGCAAACTCGGGCTTGAGAGCGCGCTTATCATCGATGGCGCCGAAATCGAGGCCAACTTCCGCAGCGCAGCGCGCAACATCCCGAATATCGATGTCCTGCCGGTGCAAGGCATCAATGTCTACGACATTCTGCGCCGCAAGACCCTTGTGCTGACCAAGGCCGCGCTCGATGCGCTGGAGGCGCGATTCAAATGAGCACCAGCGATCCACGCCACTACGACGTCATCATCGCTCCGGTGATCACCGAAAAGGCAACGATGGCATCCGAGCATAATAAGGTCATGTTCAAGGTGGCCAAGCACGCGACCAAGCCGCAAATCAAAGAGGCGGTAGAGAAGCTGTTCGACGTCAAGGTCAAACGCGTCAACACGCTGACTCGGCCGGGCAAGCGGAAAGCGTTCCGCAACAGGATCGGACAACAGTCCGATGTGAAGCGCGCGATTGTGACACTCGAAGAGGGTCACAGGATCGACGTGACCACGGGATTGTAAGGAGAGCGTTGCGATGGCGTTGAAAACCTACAATCCGGTGACGCCGGGCCAGCGCCAGCTGGTGATTGTCGACCGCTCGACCCTGTACAAGGGGCCGCCGGTCAAGGCGCTCACCGAAGGGCAAAGCTCGACGGGGGGCCGCAACAATCACGGGCGCATCACCTCCCGTTTCCGCGGCGGCGGTCACAAGCAGGCCTATCGACGGATCGATTTCCGCCGCACGAAATTTGATATGCCCGCGACTGTTGAGCGCCTGGAATACGATCCAAATCGCACCGGCTTTATCGCGCTCATCAAATATCAGGATGGTGAGCTCGCCTATATCTTGGCGCCGCAGCGCCTTGCCGCGGGCGACACGGTGATCGCCGCAGAACACGCGGACGTGAAGCCCGGCAACGCGATGCCGATCGCGAATATTCCGGTGGGCACCATTGTGCACAATGTCGAAATCAAAATCGGCAAAGGCGGGCAGATCGCACGCTCGGCCGGAAGTTATGCGCAAATCGTCGGGCGCGATCAGGACTACGTGATCCTTCGTCTTAATACGTCGGAGCAGCGCCTGGTACACGGCCGCTGCATGGCGACGGTTGGCGCGGTGTCCAATCCCGACAACATGAACACCACGATCGGCAAGGCCGGACGTCAACGGTGGAAGGGCCGTATGCCGCACAACCGCGGCATAACCATGAATCCGGTCGATCATCCGCATGGTGGGCGTACCAAAGGCGGCAAGCACTGGAGCACGCCATGGGGATTCCCGACCAAAGGCAAGAAGACCCGCAAGAATAAGCGCACGCAGCGTTTCATCGTTGCGAGCCGCCACGATCGCAAGAAGAAGCAGCAGTAAGGACAAGAACTATGACGCGTTCAGTTTGGAAAGGTCCTTTTGTCGACGGCTATCTGCTGCGCAAGGCGGAGGCCGCGCGCTCTTCGGGCCGTCACGAGATGATCAAGATATGGAGCAGGCGTTCGACCATTTTGCCGCAATTCGTGGGGCTGAATTTCGGTGTCTATAACGGCCAGAAGCACATTCCGGTTCTGGTGAACGAAGAAATGGTTGGTCACAAGTTTGGAGAATTCGCGCCGACCCGAATGTTCTATGGCCATTCATCCGACCGCAAAGCCAAGCGCGCGGGTGCGCCCGCCGCGCCAGGTGCCGCGCCGGCAGCGGCACCTGCGGCGCCGGCTGCAAGCTAAGGGATCAAAGAGCAACGTCATGGGCAAGCGTCAACGCGAACGAGACCTCGGCGAGAACGAGGCCAAGGCTGTGAGCAAGATGCTGCGGATTTCTCCGCAGAAGCTCAACCTTGTCGCGCAACTGATCCGTGGCAAAAAGGTTGCGAGCGCGCTCGCCGATCTCGAGTTTTCGCACAAGCGGATTGCCAAGGACGTGCGCAAGTGCCTGGAATCGGCAATCGCCAACGCTGAGAACAATCACGATCTCGACGTCGACGATCTCGTTGTCGCCGAGGCCCATGTTGGCAAGGCGCTGGTGATCAAGCGCTTCACACCGCGCGGCCGTGGTCGCGTCGGACGCATTTTCAAGCCGTTTTCTCACCTGACCATCGTGGTGCGTCAGGTCGAGGCGCGAGCGGAAGCCTGAGGAGCAAGCGATGGGTCAAAAAGTCAATCCGATCGGGCTGCGCGTCGGTATCAACCGCACCTGGGATTCTCGCTGGTTCGCCGGCAAGGCCGAATACGGCACGCTGCTGCACGAGGATATTAAAATCCGCAAGGAATTGATGAAGCAACTCAAGCAGGCGGCGGTATCGCACATTGTCATCGAGCGTCCGCACAAGAAGTGCCGTGTCACCATCCATTCGGCGCGTCCGGGCGTGGTGATCGGGAAAAAAGGCGCGGACATCGAAAAGCTGCGCAAATCGGTCGCCAAGCTCACAGACAGCGACGTCGTCATCAATATCGTCGAGATTCGCAAGCCGGAACTCGATGCACAGCTCGTCGCCGAATCGATCGCGCAGCAACTTGAGCGCCGCGTCGCTTTTCGTCGCGCCATGAAGCGCGCGGTACAATCGGCCATGCGTCTTGGCGCCGAGGGCATCCGTATCAATTGCTCGGGCCGCCTCGGCGGTGCCGAAATTGCGCGCATGGAGTGGTACCGCGAAGGGCGCGTGCCGCTGCACACGCTTCGCGCCGACGTTGACTACGGTGTCGCGACCGCGTTCACGACATACGGGACCTGCGGAGTCAAAGTCTGGATCTTCAAGGGTGAAATCCTCGAGCACGATCCGATGGCGCAGGACAAGAAACTTGCCGAGGGCGACACCGGTCGCCCTCGCCGTGAAACTGCGGCCTGAGGGGTGAATAGAGTTTAGGTCATGCTGCAACCGATCCGCACCAAGTTCCGCAAGGCATTCAAGGGCCGCATCCACGGTGTCGCGACCAGCGGCACCACGCTCGCTTTTGGTCAATACGGACTCAAGGCACTGGAGCCGGAGCGCGTCACGGCGCGACAGATCGAGGCAGCGCGCCGCGCTCTGACCCGCTTCATGAAGCGATCAGGCCGCGTGTGGATCCGTGTGTTCCCTGATGTCCCGGTATCCAAGAAGCCGATCGAAGTGCGCATGGGCAAAGGCAAAGGTACGCCCGAGCTTTGGGTCGTGCGCGTGAAGCCCGGCCGCATCTTGTTCGAAGTCGACGGCATTCCCGTCAACGTCGCCAAAGAGGCGCTGGCACTCGCCGCGGCCAAGCTGCCGGTCAAGACCCGTTTCATTGAACGTATCGCCGAGTGACGCCATGAAAGCCGCCGACGCAAGAGCGATGACGCTCGACCAACTCGATGACGAGGTGCTCAAGCTCAAGAAGGAGCAGTTTAACCTGCGCTTCCAGCGCGCGACCGGGCAGCTCGAGAACACCTCGCGTGTACGGGTTATTCGGCGCGATATCGCGCGCATGAAGACGATTGCGGCGCAGAAGCGCGCCGGGGCGCCTGAGCCGGCTGCAAAGGCTCAAGCCGCGCCGGCGCCCGCAAAGAAAGCCAAAGCCACCAAACCCAAGGCCGCTGCGAAGCCGAAGTCGCGCGCCAAGACGAAGTCGAAGGAATAAGGGGTTTAAGATGCCGAAGCGTACGCTCCATGGCGTTGTCGTGAGCGACAAGCAGGATAAAACCGTGGTCGTGCGCGTTGAGCGTCGTTTCACGCATCCGACGATGAAGAAAACCATTCGTCGCTCGAAGAAATACCACGCCCACGACGAGGCCAACACTTACTCGGTCGGCGACCTCGTGTGGATCGAGGAGCGTCGTCCGATCTCCAAGCTCAAGTGTTGGGAAGTGATCCGCGGCGAAAAGAAACAGAAAGTTCAATGATCGTTATGGGCGACCAGACAGTGAGATCCGCATCATGATTCAGATGCAAACCAACCTCGACGTGGCGGACAATTCCGGCGCGCGTCGCGTCATGTGCATCAAGGTGCTGGGCGGCTCCAAACGCAAGTACGCCACTATTGGCGACGTCATCGTAGTCTCTGTGAAAGAGGCGATCCCGCGCGGCCGCGTGAAGAAAGGCGATGTGATGAAGGCCGTTGTCGTGCGCATCTCCAAGGATATCAAGCGCCCGGACGGCTCAGTTATCCGCTTCGATCGCAATGCAGCCGTACTGATCACGCCGCAGATGGAGCCGGTCGGTACCCGTATCTTTGGACCGGTGCCCCGAGAATTGCGCGCCAAGAATCACATGAAGATCATTTCGCTCGCCCCGGAGGTGCTGTGATGGCCGCCAAGATCCGCAAGGGCGACAAGGTGATCCTGCTCACAGGCCGCGACAAGGGGCGTACTGGCGAGGTGATCGAAGTGCGCCCCGACGAGAACCGCGCACTGGTACGCGGCATCAACATGGTCAAGCGTCACCAGCGCCAGACGGCGCAACAAGAGGGCGGAATCGTTTCCAAGGAAAGTTCAGTCCACCTTTCAAATCTCGCGATGGCCGACCCCAAGGACGGTAAGCCGACCCGCGTTGGTTTCAAATTTGTGGGCGAGGGCGCCGCGCGCAAAAAGGTGCGCGTTGCGAAGCGTTCCGGAGTCGAGATCGATGGCTGATACTCAGCAGCAGGGCAAAGAGCCCAAGAAGCCGCAAAAGCCGCCGCAGGGAGCGCCGAAAGGCGCCAAGGACGGTGGCGCGCCCAAGGATGGCGCACCAAAGGTCAAAAAGCCGCGCGAGCGCTCCGATTATGTCGCGCGCCTGCGCACACATTTCGAGCAGGTGATACGCGAGGATCTGTCCAAGAAGTTTGGCTACACGAATCGGATGCAAGTGCCGATGATTACAAAGGTCGTCCTCAACATGGGTATCGGCGAGGGTGTTGCCGACCGCAAGAAAGTGGACAATGCCGCCAATGACCTGGCGCTGATCGCCGGTCAGAAAGCAGTGATCACCAAGTCACGCAAGTCGATCGCTACGTACAAGCTGCGCGACGGCCAGGCCATCGGTTGCAAGGTCACGTTGCGCAAAAGCCGGATGTACGACTTTATCGATCGGCTGGTGAACATTGTATTGCCGCGGGTGCGCGACTTCCGCGGTCTCAATCCGAAAAGCTTCGATGGCCGCGGCAACTACAGCCTCGGCATCAAGGAATACACCGTGTTCCCGGAGATCGATTTCGACAAGGTCACCGATACCTGGGGACTCGACATCACCGTTTGCACCAGCGCGCGCAGCGATGACGAGGCTCGCGCACTGCTCACAGCGTTTAACTTCCCGTTCCGGCAGTGAGGCTGCGCCTCATACGCGGAACCGCAAGGAGCGAAAGTATGGCGAAGAAGAGTTCGATCGAGAAGAACAACAGGCGGCGCAAGATGGCGAAGAAATTTGCCAATCGGCGGGCGAAACTCAAAACGATTGCGCACGACAAGAAGCTGCCAATGGAGGAGCGTTTCGCCGCCACTCTGAAGCTTGCTGAATTGCCGCGTAATTCCTCCAGGACGCGGATACGCAATCGTTGCGAGCTCAGCGGGCGTCCGCGCGCCTATTACCGCAAGCATCGTTTGAGCCGCATCGCGTTGCGTGAGCTTGGCTCCAAAGGGCTCATTCCGGGCCTCGTGAAGTCGAGCTGGTAGGGAGGGCGCGATGGCAATGAATGATCCCATCGGCGATATGATCGCGCGTATCCGCAATGCTCAGATGCGCAACAAATCGAAGGTCTCGATGCCGGGTTCCAAACAGCGGGAACGCGTGCTTGAGGTTCTCAAGACGGAAGGATTTATCCGCGGCTATGCCAGCGTGGCGCATGCCAGCGGACGCTCCGAGCTTGAAATTGAGCTGAAATATTTTGACGGTGAGCCGGTCATTCGCGAAATCGAACGAATTTCCAAACCCGGCCGTCGCGTGTACGTGGCAGTTCGCAACCTGCCGCGCATCAATAACGGTTTGGGAGTCGCCATTCTGTCGACGCCCAAGGGAGTAATGGCCGACCACGACGCGCGCGAGGCCAATGTGGGCGGCGAAATCATCTGCACGGTGTTCTGATGTCGCGTATCGGCAACAAAGCGGTCGCGGTCCCCACAGGCGTCACCGCCAATGTGGAAGGGCAAACCGTCAAAGTGAAGGGCCCGAAGGGTGCTCTTCAAGCCGTCGTGCATGACGACGTTTCGGTCGTGATGGACAAGGGTGCGATCAAGCTCGAGCCACGCGGCGAGGGCAAGCGGGCGCGCTCGATGTGGGGCACCTCGCGCACGTTGGTCGCCAATCTGGTGGCGGGCGTGACCAAAGGTTTCGAAGAGAGACTGGAGATCACGGGCGTCGGCTTCCGCGCCGCCGTGCAGGGCAAGACGCTGCAACTGCAGCTTGGTTTTTCTCACGACGTGAATTTTCCGATCCCGGAAGGGATCGCGATAGTGACGCCGAAGCCGACCGAGATCGTGGTGACTGGTATCGACAAGCAGAAAGTCGGCCATGTCGCCGCCGAGATCCGCGGCTACCGCCCGCCCGAGCCGTATAAAGGCAAGGGCGTTAAATATGCGAACGAATACATCTTCCGTAAGGAAGGCAAGAAGAAATAGAGGACGCGCTATGTCGAGATTGAGTGACCGGACCGCGCGGCGGACTGCGACGGTACGACGCAAAATCAAACTTACGGCGCGCGGGCGCACGCGGTTGTCGGTATTCCGCTCGTCGAAGCACATCTATGCCCAGCTTATCGACGATGTGAAGGGTACGACACTGGCGGCCGCGTCATCGGTCGAAAAGACAATGCGTGAAGGCGCCAAGAACGGCGCTAACATCGCAGCGGCCAAGGCGGTTGGCAAACTGATCGCCGAGCGCGCCAAGGAAAAGGGTATCAAGGACGTCGTATTTGATCGCGGCGGCTATCTCTATCACGGACGCATCAAGGCGCTGGCCGATGCCGCGCGCGAAGGCGGCCTTAACTTTTAACGGATTGGTCAATCATGGCACATGAACCTCGACGAGATCGTGAACGCGGCGGCCGCGACCGCGAAGAGCGCGACAGCGAGTTCACCGACAAGCTGGTGCACATCAATCGTGTGGCCAAGGTGGTCAAAGGTGGCCGCCGGTTTGGCTTTGCTGCGCTGGTGGTGGTGGGCGACCAGAAGGGCCGGGTTGGATTTGGCCACGGCAAGGCGCGCGAGGTGCCGGAGGCGATCCGCAAGGCGACCGATGCCGCAAAGCGCGGTCTGACGCGCGTTCCACTGCGCGAAGGTCGCACGCTGCACCATGACGTGCTCGGCCGCCATGGTGCAGGCAAGGTGTTCCTGCGTGCCGCACCTCCCGGCACGGGCATTATCGCCGGCGGTCCGATGCGCGCGGTGTTCGAAACTCTCGGCATGCAGGACGTCGTTGCGAAATCACTGGGCTCGTCAAACCCGTACAACGTGGTGCGCGCGACCTTCGATGCGTTGAAGCACCAAGATTCGCCGCGCTCTGTTGCCGCGCGCCGCAATATCAAGGTGTCCACCTTGCAGTCGCGCCGCCGCGATGGCGATGCGGAAGCGGCGGCTGATTGAGGAATTTAGCGTATGGCTCAAAAGACGATGATCAAGATCGAGCAGGTGGGTAGCCCGCAACGTCGCCATCATGACCAGCGCGCGACGCTGATCGGGTTGGGGCTCAACAAAATCGGACGTGTGCGCGATCTGCCGGATACGCCGGCGACCCGCGGGATGATCCGGAAGGTGCAGCATCTGGTGCGCGTAGTCGGCGGCGCCAAGTAAGAAGTAAGAGGACAATGCGATGAAACTTAACCAGATTGCCGATAAGCCCGGTGCGCGCAAAAAGCGGATGCGCATCGGCCGGGGCATTGGCTCCGGTATGGGCAAGACCGGCGGCCGCGGCGGCAAGGGCCAGACGGCGCGCACAGGCGTGAGGATCAAAGGCTTCGAAGGCGGTCAGATGCCACTGCATCGCCGCCTGCCGAAACGCGGATTCCGCAACACGCCATTTGCTCTCAAGCTGAACGAAATCAACCTCGGCAAAGTGCAGGCCGCAATCGACGCCGGGCTCATCGATGCGAAGGCGCCCGTCGATGTCGCAGTCATGGTGAAAGCCGGCTTGATGCGGCGCGAGAAGGGCGGCGTGAAGCTGCTCGGCGAAGGTGAGATCAAGAGCAAGATCGAATTTTCTGTGTGGCGCGCTTCGAAATCCGCGATTGCAGCGGTGGAGAAGGCCGGGGGTAGTGTGAAGATTCTCGCGCCCGTGAAGGAAGAAGACGCCGTACCGAAGGGCAAGAACAAGCGCAAGGCGATCGAGGCCGCCAAGGGCGGCGATAAACCAAAAGGCGGCAAGCCAAAGGCGGAAGCAGAAGGCGAAGCCCCGAAGGCCGACTAACAGGGCTCGTGCGCTGGCTTCAAGTTCGGGAAGACTTGCCTATCTAAGAGACGATCCGCGAGGCGATGCGGTGGACGAGTTGGGGGCGGCAGGAGCGACTGATGGTCTCGGCAGCAGAACAACTGGCAGCCAATCTCAATTTTTCGGCACTCGCCAAGGCGGACGAGCTCAAAAAGCGTATCTGGTTCACGGTCGGCGCGTTGCTGGTCTATCGTCTCGGCACCTACATACCGCTGCCGGGCATTGATCCCAACGCCTGGGAACAGATCTTCAATACCCAGGCCGGCGGCATTCTCGGCATGTTCAACATGTTTTCCGGCGGCGGCATCCACCGGATGGCGATCTTCGCACTTAACATCATGCCTTACATCTCGGCCTCGATCATCATTCAGCTGATGACGACCGTTTCGCCGACACTTGAGGCCCTCAAGAAGGAAGGCGAGCAAGGCCGCAAGATCATGAACCAGTACACACGGTATCTCACCGTGTTTCTTGCGGCGTTTCAGGCCTACGGTATCGGCGTCGGCCTGCAAGGGACCGGAAGTGTGGTCAGCAATCCGGGAATCTTCTTCCTGTTGTCCACGACAATCACGCTCACCGGTGGCACGATGTTTTTGATGTGGCTCGGCGAACAGATCACGTCGCGCGGCATCGGCAACGGTATCTCGCTGATCATCCTGTCCGGTATCGTGGCGCAACTGCCATCGGCAATTGCCGGTACTCTCGAGCTTGGCCGCCAGGGGGCACTATCGACCGGACTGATTCTCGCCGTGATTGTGATGGCGGTCGCCGTTATTGCTTTCATCGTTTTCATGGAGCGCGCGCAACGACGCCTTTTGATCCAATATCCGAAGCGTCAGGTCGGCAATCGCATGTTCGAAGGGCAATCCTCGCACTTGCCACTCAAGCTAAACACCTCAGGCGTCATCCCGCCGATTTTTGCCTCGTCGTTGCTGCTGCTGCCAACCACTGTCGCAAACTTCAATGCCGGGCAGGGGCCCGGGTGGCTCACGACTGTTACAACGCTGCTCGGTCACGGCCGACCACTGTTTCTCATTCTCTATATCGCGCTTATCGTGTTCTTCGCGTTCTTTTACACGGCGGTTGTTTTCAATCCGACGGAAACCGCCGATAACCTGAAGAAGCACGGTGGCTTCATTCCCGGTATCCGGCCAGGCGAGCGGACAGCCGAGTACATCGACTACGTGCTCTCACGCATCACTGCGGTCGGTGCGCTTTATCTTGCCATCGTTTGTCTGATTCCGGAGATCCTGATTTCCTATGCAGCGGTACCATTCTATTTTGGCGGCACATCACTGCTGATCGTTGTCAGCGTCACCATGGATACGGTGGCGCAAATCCAGGGTTATCTGCTCGCGCATCAATATGAAGGGCTGATCAAGCGTTCGAAGCTGCGAGGTCGTACGCGATGAGACTGATCCTGCTCGGCCCGCCGGGGGCGGGGAAGGGCACACAAGCGCAGCGACTGATTGCCGAACACGGAATTGTCCAGCTCTCGACCGGCGAGATGCTGCGCGCCGCCGTCGCTGCCGGAACACCGATAGGTTTACGCGCGAAAAGCATCATGGAACGGGGCGACCTGGTACCGGATGAGGTCGTGGTGGGGATCATTGCCGAGCGCATCGATCAACCCGACGCCAAGCGAGGCTTCGTGCTTGACGGTTTTCCGCGCACGGTGCCGCAGGCTCAGGCGCTGGATCGTTTGCTGGCCGAGCGGGGCATGAAACTCGATGCGGTCATTGAGTTGAAGGTGGACGAGGGCATCCTCCTTCGTCGGATCGAAAAACGTGTCGCCGACATGACCGCGCGCGGCGAAACGGCGCGTGCGGACGATAATCCAGCGGTTCTCAGGGGTCGGCTGGCTGCCTATAAGGCGCAGACTGCGCCGCTTGCCGGCTATTACACCGACAAGGGCATGCTCAGGGGCGTCGATGGGATGGCTGCAGTCGACGAGGTGACAGCGGCAATTTCCCGGCTTTTGGCGCCCAGCGAGGCTCCCAAGGCCAAATTGAGCCACAGGAAGGCGAAGCCCGTCAGGAGGGCAAAGCGGGCGGCCCGTGGGAGCAAACGTTCAACCACGGCCAAGCGTAAAAACAAGGCGGGTAAACGCAAAAACCGCACTGGACGGAGGTTGACGAGAGCGCGATGAATCCCTTAATAAGCTGCACATTCAGGAGTTTGACGCGATGCCGGGCCCCAGCAAGGCGGGGACAGGCGTCGTGTTACGCTTTGTGCTATCCCATTCCAGGGACAAGAGAATTTGGCGCCTTCCGCGCCACCGGCGAATATAGGAGAGACTAAGTGGCTCGTATCGCGGGCGTCAATCTGCCGACCAACAAGCGCGTGGTGATCGCGCTGCAATACATTCATGGCATCGGGCCGAAGATTGCGCACGATATCGTGGGCAAGGTTAACCTGCCGCCGGAGCGGCGGGTATCGCAGTTGACCGACGCCGAAGTGCTTCAGATCCGCGAGCTCATCGACCGCGACTACATGGTCGAGGGCGATCTTCGGCGCGAGGTTCAATTGAACATCAAGCGCCTGATGGATCTCGGCTGCTATCGCGGCCTGCGTCACCGCAAAGGCCTCCCGGTTCGTGGTCAGCGCACACACACTAACGCGCGGACCCGCAAGGGGCCGGCCAAGACAATCGCCGGCAAAAAGAAGACTCCGGGACCGACTTGATAACAGGATGAGCCTCCGCGCCGACGACGGCGCCCGGGCGCGAAAGGATTGAGAATGGGTAAGGAAGCCACCCGCGTCCGGCGGCGCGAGCGAAAGAACATCGCCTCGGGCGTGGCGCATGTCGCCGCTTCGTTCAACAATACCATGATCACCATCACTGACGCGCAAGGCAACACGATCGCCTGGTCGTCGGCCGGGACCATGGGTTTCAAGGGCTCGCGTAAATCGACGCCCTATGCAGCGCAGGTCGCCGCCGAAGATGCCGCCAAAAAGGCACAAGAGCACGGCATGCGCACTCTTGAAGTCGAGGTGTCGGGTCCGGGTTCGGGACGCGAGTCGGCGCTGCGCTCGCTGCAGGCGGCCGGTTTCACAATTACTTCGATTCGCGATGTGACAACGATTCCGCATAACGGGTGCCGGCCGCGAAAGCGTCGTCGGGTGTGATTATTTCTTTCGCGCGGGTCCAAATGTCCCGCGCGCGTGCTACCGCCGAGATTTTCCCCACACGGCGGGTGGGGTGCGCGAGGCGCGCCAAGATCGCGCCGCTGAAAAAGGTGAACACGTGATCCAGAAGAATTGGCAGGAATTGATCAGGCCGAACAAGCTCCAGGTCTCCGCGGGCGGCGACGCCGCGCGGGTCGCGACGGTGGTCGCCGAGCCGCTCGAACGCGGCTTCGGCGTCACGCTTGGTAACGCACTGCGCCGCATTCTATTGTCGTCGCTGCAAGGCTCCGCGGTGCAGTCAGTACATATCGACGGCGTCCTGCATGAGTTCTCCTCGATTGCCGGCGTGCGCGAAGATGTCACCGACATGGTGCTCAACATCAAGGACATCGCCATCAAAATGCAAGGCGAGGGTCCCAAGCGAATGGTCGTTAAGAAACAGGGCCCCGGCACGGTAACCGCCGGCGACATTCAGACCGTTGGCGACGTGGTGGTTCTCAATCCTGATCTGGTGCTGTGCACTCTCGATGAAGGCGCCGAGATTCGCATGGAGTTCACCGTCAATACCGGCAAGGGCTATGTACCCGCCGAACGTAACCGCCCGGAGGACGCACCCATCGGTCTCATCCCGGTCGACAGTCTTTATTCGCCGGTGCGCAAAGTTTCCTACAAGGTCGAGAACACGCGCGAGGGCCAGATTCTCGACTACGACAAGCTGACAATGACAATCGAGACCAACGGCGCGGTGTCGCCGGAGGATTCGCTCGCCTATGCCGCGCGCATCCTGCAAGATCAGCTCAATGTGTTCGTGAATTTCGAGGAGCCGCGCAAGGCCGAGGCCGCCGAAGCCATCCCCGACCTTGCCTTCAATCCGGCCTTCCTCAAGAAGGTGGATGAGCTCGAACTATCGGTGCGTTCGGCCAACTGCCTGAAGAACGACAATATCGTCTACATCGGCGATCTCGTGCAGAAAAGCGAAGCGGAAATGCTGCGCACGCCGAACTTCGGGCGCAAGTCGCTCAATGAGATCAAGGAAGTGCTGGCGCAGATGGGCCTGCATCTCGGCATGGAAGTGCCTGGCTGGCCGCCAGAGAATATCGAAGAACTCGCCAAGCGCTTCGAAGATCACTACTGAGCCGCGACGCGGCCCGAAACGGAATGAAGGGATAATACGCGATGCGTCACGGCAAGGTTCACCGCAAGCTCAACCGCACGGCGGAGCACCGCAAGGCCATGTTCGCCAACATGGCGGCGTCGCTGATCAAACACGAGCAGATCATCACCACGCTGCCGAAGGCGAAGGAACTACGTCCGATCGTCGAGAAATTGGTGACGCTCGCAAAGAAAGGCGGGTTGCATGCCCGCCGTCAGGCGGTCGCCGAAATCCGCGACGTTGCGCAGGTCAAAAAACTCTTCGAGATCATCGGCCCGCGCTACAATGGCCGCGATGGCGGCTACACCCGCATCATGAAGGCGGGCTTCCGCTACGGCGACAATGCCGCCAAGGCGGTGATCGAGTTTGTCGACCGCGATGTCGAGGCTAAAGGCAAGGATTCCGGTCCGGTGCAAGAGAAAAAGGCCGAGGAACAAGCGACCGCGGCGGCGTGAACGCCTGCAATTACAGTTCGGCGAGGGCGGCAACTTCAGGCCGCCCTTTTTGTTTGCCGCAGTGCTTCTGGCGGTTATGATCCCGTAGAACATTGACAGGTCAGGCGGGGGCTCATGATGAAAATCTGGATGGCATTGGCGGCAATGCTGGCTTCGAGCGGGATTGCCAGTGTGGCCGCTGCGCAGTCCGCGCAAACCGACCTGGTCAAGCGAGGCGACTATCTCGCAAACGGGATACTGACATGCGCAAATTGCCACTCGCCGAAGGGCCCGCCCGCGGCGGTCGCAGGCAAGGATTACTCAGGCGGTCTGTCGTGGGATGAGCCGCCGTTCAAGGTCACCGCGCCGAACGTCACACCGGACAAGGACACGGGCATTGGGAGCTGGACGGACGCGCAGATCAAAACGGTCATGCGCACAGGCATGAGGCCAAACGGGGTTCACGTGGCGATGATCATGCCGACCGGTTTCTATCACATCATGACCGATCGCGATCTCGATGCCGTCGTTGCCTATTTGCGTACGCTCAAGCCGGTGAACAACCAGGTCCCGGATCCGGTCTACAAGATGCCGCAGATCGAGCACGTGATCCCGGGCGGCGATAAGCCATTCACCGAAGACATGATGAGCGACAAGCTCAAGAAGGGCTTTTATCTCGTCACCATCGCCCATTGCATGGAGTGCCATACTCCGATGGAGAAGGGTGTGCGGCAGTGGGACACTCGCCTGGGTGCGGGCGGCTTCGAGTTCCCCGGTCCATGGGGGGTTTCGGTCTCTCGCAACATCACGTCAAGCAAGACCAAGGGCATCGGTGCCTGGACCGACGATGAAATCAAACGCGCCATCGTTACCGGCGTCAGCAAGGATGGCAGCAAACTCAAGCCACCGATGGGCTATCAATACTATGCAACGTTAACCCCAGATGATCTCGACGCCGTTGTGGCCTATCTGCGAACCGTGCCGGCTGTGGAATAAGCGGCCTTCATTTAGGCTCGATAGAAGCCTATATCACGGCCAGTTGGCCGGAATTCAAACTCATGCGCCCTAAGATATTGACTGCCATTCTGATCGCGGGTGTTGCGCTCGCGAGTGTCGCCGCGGCGCAAGAGCGGCGTCTACCGACGCAATCGGAGTTGCGGCTGTCCTACTCACCGGTCGTGCAGCACGTGGCGCCGGCGGTGGTCAACGTCTATGCCGCCAAGACGGTGCAGAACCGCAATCCGCTGTTCGACGATCCGATTTTTCGCCGATTCTTTGGTGTCCCCGGCGGCGGTGGCAGTCAGTTGCAACGATCGCTCGGTTCTGGGGTGATCATCGACCCCGCCGGCCTGGTCGTGACGAATAACCACGTCATCGAGGGGGCAGATGAAGTAAAGGTCTCGCTTGCCGACAAACGTGAGTTCGAGGCGACGCTGGTGCTCAAGGACCCGCGTACGGACCTTGCGGTATTGCGGATCAAAGACGGACGCGAGCAGTTTCCCGTGCTTGATTTTGCGGATTCGGATGCGGTGCAAGTCGGTGACGTTGTGCTGGCAATCGGAAATCCTTTTGGCGTCGGGCAAACTGTCACACACGGTATCGTGTCGGCATTGGCGCGCACACAGGTTGGCATTTCCGACTACCGATTCTTCATTCAGACGGATGCCGCGATCAACCCGGGCAATTCCGGCGGTGCGCTCGTCGATTTGACGGGCAAATTAATTGGCATCAACACCGCGATCTTCTCTCGTTCGGGCGGCTCGCAGGGTGTGGGCTTTGCCATCCCGGCCAACATGGTGCGAGTGGTGGTGGCTTCCGCCAAGACGGGCGGCACCGCCGTGGTGCGCCCTTGGCTTGGCGCGAAATTACAGGCGGTTACGGCCGATATCGCCGATAGCATGGGTCTCAAGCGCCCGGCCGGCGCGTTGGTTGCCAACGTGACGGCGAACAGCCCGGCGGCGCGAGCCGGGATCAAGGCCGGCGACCTTATCATTTCGGTGGATGGGCAGGACGTCGACGATCCCAATGCATTCGACTATCGCTTTGCTACGAAACCGATCGGTGGCAGTGCTCGTCTCGGACTTTTGCGGGCTGGGCGCGAACAGATGGCGACCATCGCCTTGCAAAGTGCGCCGGAGATGCCGCGTGATGAAATCGTTATCCGATCGCGTTCGCCGTTTTCGGGCGTCAAGATTGCGAACCTTTCGCCTGCTCTCGCCGATGAATTGCAGCTGCAAAATGTTGAACAGGGCGTCGCTATCGTGGACGTCGACTCCGGCTCCTATGCAAGCAATCTCGGTTTTCAGCGTGGCGATGTGATCGAAGAGGTCAATGGTGAGCGCATCGCCAAGACGCGCGACCTTGAACGATTAACGAGCACGCCCAACCGCAGCTGGCGCATTATTATTCTGCGCGGGGGGCAGAAGATCTCCGCGGTGTTTAGCGGATGAGAATGCGTTTGGCCTTTCCCCTATCATGTCCAACCGGCGATGACTTTAGACGGACGTTCTGATGGCTGTCCGCCCCAAATCCTCCGGTCCCAGCCTGTTCGCCGCCGCAGGCCTCGAAAAAGATGCGCCGCGTCCGCTTGCCGACAAGCTCAGACCACAAAACCTCGACGAGGTGGTCGGCCAGGATCACTTGCTCGGACCGGATGGAGCGCTCTCGCGCATGCTCGCGACGCGTTCACTCGGCTCGCTGGTATTTTGGGGGCCGCCCGGAACCGGCAAGACCACGGTTGCGCGTTTGCTCGCGCAGGCCACCGATCTTCATTTTGAGCAGATTTCCGCGATCTTTACCGGAGTCGCAGACCTCAAGAAGGTTTTCGAAGAAGCGCGCCGCCGCCGTGAAATGGGGCAGGGGACGCTGCTGTTTGTCGACGAGATTCACCGCTTCAATCGCGCGCAACAGGACAGCTTCCTCCCTGTGATGGAGGACGGCACCATCATCCTTGTCGGCGCAACCACCGAGAACCCGTCTTTCGAGCTCAATGCCCCACTGCTGTCTCGCGCGCGAGTGTTGGTATTCAAATCGCTCGATGCCGACGCGATCGAAAAACTGCTCAAACGGGCGGAAAAGATCGAAGGCCGGCCGTTGCCGCTCGACTTGGAGGCACGCGAAGCGCTCAAGCGCATGGCCGATGGTGACGGCCGCGCCGGGCTCACGCTTGCCGAAGAAGTCTGGCGAGCGGCGCGCCAAGACGAGGTTTTCGATAGCGCCAAACTGCAGGACATCGTCCAGCGTCGCGCGCCGATTTACGACAAGAGCCAGGACGGACACTACAATCTCATCTCCGCGTTGCACAAATCTGTGCGGGGCTCCGATCCCGACGCCGCCCTCTATTATCTTTGCCGTATGCTGGATGCGGGCGAGCCGCCTCTCTACATAGCGCGCCGCGTTGTACGCATGGCGATCGAGGACATCGGGCTCGCCGACCCACAGGCGCTCGTGATCGCAAACGCCGCCAAGGAAGCATATGACTTCCTGGGATCGCCCGAAGGCGAATTGGCAATCGCCCAGGCGGTCATCTACTGCGCGACGGCTCCGAAATCGAATGCAGGCTATGCCGCTTTCGGAGCAGCGATGCGGGTCGCCAAAGATGCGGGTTCGTTGCTTCCGCCCAAGCACATCCTCAATGCGCCGACCAAACTGATGCAGGAGGAGGGCTACGGCCGCGGTTATGCCTACGACCACAATGCCGAGGCGGCGTTTTCCGGGCAGAACTATTTCCCTGACGCGCTGGAACGCCAGAAATTCTATGATCCGCCCGAACGCGGTTTCGAGCGCGAAATCAGGAAACGGCTGGAGTATTGGATGAAGCTGCGGAACGAGCGGGGCGGGTCATGAGCCGCCGTGGACGTCCCGGCCCTCGCCAGCCGGGGGGTGGCCGGCAGATGGCGGGGCCACGGCATAATCGGCGCAAGACGCGGCATCATTCGGTGCATCACCTTCATCCGGCAGCGCAGGACGCTTCGAAAAAGGACGATGCCGAGCGATCCGCGAGAGGTCAGCGTCGACCCCCTCAGGATGGCGGATCGAAAGCATTGCAGGTGGTCCAAAAGGTTCAGATCGTGACTGTGACCCCCGATGAGTCCGGCATGCGCGTGGACCGCTTTTTCGAGGCACGCTTTCCGAAGCTTTCTTTCAGTCACATCCAGCGCATCATCCGCAAGGGCGAGGTGCGCGTGAACGGTAAACGCGCACAACCTAAGGCGCGCCTGGAAACCGGACAGGCCGTACGCATCCCGCCGTTGAAAGTCGAGCCGCCGGCACCACGCGACGACGCACCGGCAGCGGTGAAGGATCGCGCCTTTATCAAATCGATCACCCTTTATGAAGACGCTGACGTGCTGGTCCTCAACAAACCGATGGGGCTCGCTGTGCAAGGCGGCTCGGGCACGACGCGGCATATCGACGGCATGCTTGGCGCTTTGCGCTCACCCGACGGCCAGCGTCCGCGGCTCGTGCACAGGTTGGACAAGGATACCGCCGGCTGTCTTCTGGTGGCCAAGACCCGGTTTGCCGCGGCGGCGCTGGCCAAAACATTTCGCTCACGCTCGGCGCGCAAGATTTATTGGGCGTTGGTGGTGGGCGTACCTAAACCCGCGCAAGGGCGTATTTCGACTTACCTTGCGAAGCAGGAAGTCGAGGAAGATTCATTCATGCGCATCGCCAAGCACGGTGAGAAAGACGCGGTGCACGCCGTGACGTACTACGCGGTGGTGGAGACGGCGGCGCAACAACTCGCCTGGCTGTCGCTCAAACCGGTTACCGGACGTACGCATCAATTGCGCGCTCACATGGCGCATATTCATCATCCGATTGTTGGTGATCCGAAGTACTTCAATAAGGAAAACTGGCAACTGCCTGGAGGAATGCAGGAAAAGCTGCATTTGCTCGCTCGCCGTATCGTGGTACCGCACCCGCGGCACGGGGTGATCGACGTTTCGGCGGCATTGCCGCCGCACATGCAGCAATCATGGAGCTTGCTCGGCTTCGACGTCAAACGCTACGATCCGATCGAAGAAGCGCCCGAGGAGTAGCGGCTATGCCGCGGGGTTCCTATCTGAGAGGAACTATGCGCGCACCTTCATTGATCCTGGTGCTTTTCCTGTCGGCGCTGCCTACGGCGTTTGCGCGTGCGCAAGCCGGCGGCGACTACAACATCATGCGCGATAACTACAGCATCATGGTCCCTGAAAAAGGGGCCAGACGAGAACAGCCGGAGCCATGGCTCGCGCCAAGGTACAAATCGCCGCGAGGTACGGTGAAACATGTAACGACCCCGAAGCCGACGACCGTGCCGTTTCCCACCGCAACGGTTCCACCGCCGATCGTCGTCCCCCAGACGGGGCGGGTTCTTCCGAATCTGCCGACAGTGCCGGGAGCCGGACCGGGGGGCCGCGAGACCTTTCAGGATCGCGCCGCGCGTTGCGCTCACCAAGCCGGTGTCTATGGACAGGCTGCCGGGGACCGCGGCACTTACATGGGAACCTGCGTCAATCAGTAACGAACTTCATTTGTTACTTGAGAAGAACACAGTCAGTTAGGGCCGTTTCTTCAAGTTCAGGTGTGACCTTAATCGCCTATCGCTTGGCGGCGTCGTGCGCGCCCGCCGTTCATGCGCACGACAACGCCTCCTCGCCGTCGAATTCTCTACAAGGAACTGCGCAGTTATAACTTGACATGCAACCAAATGGTTGCATATTGTCGCCATGGACGCTGTATTCAGAGCGCTGGCCGACGCGAGTCGACGGGAGTTGCTCGACCGCCTGCGGGCCGACAACGGGCAGACGCTTGGTCAGCTGTGCGACCGGCTTGCCATGACGCGGCAGGCGGTAAGCAAGCACTTGGCCATTCTGGAGGAGTCGAATCTGGTCGCAACCGTCAGACGCGGCCGCGAGAAGCTTCACTATCTCAATCCGGTGCCGATCCACGAGATCGGCGAGCGCTGGATCGGGAAATTCGAGCGCTCACGTCTGCAGGCGCTGAGCGACATGAAAAAGGCGTTGGAAACCGAGTAAGGAGAAACACAATGAGTAAGCCAGTTTTCGTCTACGTCACCTATATCGCCTCGACGCCGGAGAAGGTCTTCAAAGCGCTGACCGACACCAACGCCACTGCGAAATTCTGGTTTGGTAACGCCGTCACATCCGACTGGAAGGTTGGTTCGCCGGTTACGTTTCACCGCGAAGGCAAACTGATCGTCAGCGGCAAAGTATTGGAACACGATCCGCCGCGGCGACTGTCTTATACCTTTCAGTCCCTTCACGAGCCGCACAATGGCACCGAAAGGCACTCGCGCGTAGTGATGGATCTTGAGCAACAGCGCGATCAGGTCAAGCTCACCGTCACGCACGACGATTTCGCGCCGGACAGCAAGGTATTTGTCAGCATCAGCAATGGCTGGCCGCTCGTTCTTTCGAGCCTCAAGAGTTACCTGGAGACAGACCGCGTCGTTCTGCACGCGCCTTGGTACGATAAGGAAGGCGCCGCCGCGTCCGGCGCGGCGTCCTGAATTCAAGCGCCGGCTGCGTCCAGCGCGGCGATATCCTCCGATGTCAGCTTGATCTCTGGCGCTTTGAGGATCTCGCCGAGCTGCTTGAGGCTTGTCGCGCTGACGATAGGCGCGGTGATGTAAGGCTTAGCGATCAGCCAGGCGAGCGCGATCTGCGCCGGTACCGCATGGTGCCGCGCCGCCACCTCGTCGATCGCCTTGAGAATCCGCATCCCGCGCGCATCGAGATAGCGCTTGAGGCGACCCCCGCGGCCGGGGTGTTTGGCGCCTTCTTCCGGCGAGCGGTATTTGCCCGTGAGAAAGCCGGCCGCGAGCGAATAATAATTGATGACGCCCAGCTTTTCCTGCCGGCAGATTGGCGCGAATTCAGTCTCGAATTCCCTGCGGTCCGACAAATTATACAGCGGCTGCAGGCTTTCATAGCGCGGCAGGCCAAGCTGCTTGCTGGCCGCGAGCGAGGCCCTGAGCCGCGCCGGAGTTATATTTGACGCGCCGATCGTCCGCACCTTGCCAGCTGCGATGAGCTGCGCATAAGCCTGCATGGTTTCTTCCGGCGGCGTGACCTCGTCATCGAAATGGGTCTGATAGAGGTCAATATGGTCGGCTTGCAGCCGCCGCAGCGACGCTTCACATTCGCGCAGGATGTAATCCTTCTTCAGGCTGCGGCCTTGGCCCATGTCCTCGCCGACCTTGGTGGCGATCAAGACCTTGTTACGCTTGCCGCTGCGCCTGAGCCAGTTGCCGATAATGGTCTCGGATTCGCCGCCCGGGCTGCCAGGCATCCAGCGCGCATAGCTGTCCGATGTATCGACGGCGTTGAACCCGGCATCGATAAATGCGTCGAGTATGCTGAACGATGCCTTTTCGTCGATGGTCCAGCCGAACACGTTGCCGCCGAGCATGAGCGGGGCAAGGTGCAGGTCAGATTGGCCAAGACGACGCTTTTCCATGGCCGACTGCTTTCAATGTGCAGACAATGGAGTTGACGTCTTGCGCAGGTTTGACTCGCGCATCCATGATTTGCGGCGCGGCAAAGCCCCACGCAAGACTGTCATTGATAAATTGCATCATGCGATTGCCGGGTCAAACCCGGCAATGACAAGGGAAGGGACGGAATTCACCGCAAACTGGCGTTGAACTTGTCGAGAGCTGCCTGGCCCGGGCAAAGCTCTTTTTCGCCGAGCGCGTTGAGTGGGGAATCGACGGTGCGAAGATGGGCATGCAGATCCTCGGGCTCCTCCTCGACGTAGAGCAGGCCGGTGACAATCTGGCCCTTGGCAGCGTGATGCTGGAGGAACCCCAAAGCGGCCGTACGGTCATGCAACTCGTAGTCGGCGGCAAGTTTGCGCAAGGCGAGCTTGGAACCGTCGTGCTGTTCCACCACCTCGACTGTACCGGGCTCATATTTGACCTCGATTGGCATCCGGCTGGAGATGAAATCGAGACGGTTGACCGCCTCATTGTGCTCGCGGACAAAATCGAAGCTTTTGGTGGATCCTGCATGGTTGTTAAAGGCGACGCAGGGAGAGATGACGTCGATGAAGGCTGCACCCTTGTGGGCAATCGCCGCCTTGATGATCGGAACGAGCTGATGCTTGTCGCCGGAGAAGGAGCGGGCGACGAAACTTGCTCCCAGCTGAAGCGCCATCGCCACCAGATCGATGGAGTTGTCGGTGTTGATGAAGCCGCGCTTTGATTTCGAGCCGCGGTCGGCGGTGGCCGAGAACTGGCCCTTGGTGAGACCGTAGACGCCATTGTTCTCGACGATATAGACCATGTTTACGCCGCGCCGCAGGCAGTGCGCAAACTGACCAAGGCCGATCGAAGCGCTGTCACCATCGCCAGAGACGCCAAGGTAGATCAAATCTCGGTTGGCGAGATTGGCGCCCGTAAGCACCGATGGCATCCGGCCGTGGACGGAATTGAACCCGTGCGAATTGCCGAGGAAATAGGTCGGTGTCTTCGACGAGCATCCGATACCGGAAATCTTGGCCACGCGGTGCGGCTCGATCGACAGATCAAAGCAGGCCTGGATGATTGCGGCAGTGATCGAGTCATGTCCACAACCGGCACACAGGGTCGAAACCGTGCCTTCGTAGTCGCGGTGGGTGTAGCCGAGCTCGTTTTTCGGCAGATCGGGATGGTGAAATTTCGGCTTGGCGAGGTAGGTCATGAGGTTACCTTCATCGGCTTTACCTTCAGCTGGTCGAGATGGTCCCCGATCGCCTTGGCGATGAAACGCGCGGTAATGGGCGTGCCGTCATAGTGCAGGACCGGCACTAGCCGCACCGGGTCGATGCCGCATTCATTCACAATTAGCGAGCGTAGCTGAGCGTCCCGGTTTTGCTCGACGACGAAAACGAAATCGTGATCTGCGACGAAGCTGTTCACGCTCGAATGGAACGGAAAAGCGCGAACGCGCATGCGGTCAAGGACATGGCCGCGGGCCTCGATCATGTGGATGGCCTCGTCCATCGCCGGTGCGGTCGAGCCGTAATAGATCACGCCATATTTTGTGGGCTTTCCAGCGATGGCTGTGAGAGGGCGTGGCACCAGGTCTTTGGCAGTATCGAACTTGCGGATCAGCCGCTGCATATTGTCGACGTAGGGCGCGCCTTCCTCGGTATAGCGCGCGTAGCGGTCACGCGAGGTCCCACGCGTGAAGAATGAACCTTTTGTGGGGTGCGTGCCCGGGTAGGTCCGGTAAGGGATGCCGTCGCCGTCGACATCGAGATAGCGGCCGAATTCTTTTCCGGCCTCGAGCTCAGCCGCTGTCATGACCTTGCCCCGGTCGTATTTGCGGTTGTCGTCCCAGGCGAGCGGCTTCGACAAGTGGTGATTCATGCCGATGTCGAGATCAAGCATGACGAAGATTGGCGTCTGCAGCCGGTCGGCCAGGTCGAAAGCCTGGGCGCCGAAATCGAACGCTTCCATCGGCCCTTCGGGGAAGAGCAATATGTGCTTGGTGTCGCCGTGCGAGGCGTAGGCGCAAGACATCACGTCGCATTGCTGGGTGCGTGTTGGCATGCCGGTCGAGGGCCCAGCGCGCTGCACGTCGAACAAAACTGCCGGAATTTCCGCGAAGTAAGCAAGACCGATGAACTCCTGCATTAACGAAATGCCGGGGCCGGAGGTGGCGGTGAAAGCACGCGCACCGTTCCAGCCGGCTCCGATCACGATGCCGATAGAGGCGAGTTCGTCTTCGGCCTGAATGATCGCGTACTTCGCTTGTTTGGTGTCCGGATCAACGCGCAATTTGGCGCAGTGACGCGTAAAGGCATCGGCCAGCGATGAGGAAGGTGTGATCGGATACCAGGCGCACACCGTCGCGCCGCCATAAACGGCGCCCAGTGCCGCGGCCGAGTTGCCTTCAATGAATATCCGGTCGCCGACCGCATTGGCACGCTTGAGCTTGATGCCGAGCGGACATTGCAAATTCAAAATGGCGTAGTCGCGGCCGATATGCAGCGCCTTGATGTTCGGCTCGATGAGCTTGTCTTTGCCCTTATATTGTTCCCCGATGAGTTGCTCGACCACCTTTACATCGATGTCGAGCAGCGCCGTGAGCGCGCCGATATAGATAATGTTCTTGAACAGCTGGCGCTGGCGCGGATCGGTATATTCGCGATTGCAAATCGCGGTCAGTGGCACGCCGATGACAGTGATGTCGTCGCGGAATTTAGACGGTGGCAGCGGCTTCGTTGAATCGTAGAACAGATAGCCGCCCGGTTCGATGCCCGCGATGTCCCTGTCGAAAGTCTGCGGATTCATCGCCACCATCAGGTCGGTTCCGCCTCGAGCGCCCAGATGGCCCGCTTCGGAAACGCGCACCTCGTACCAGGTCGGCAATCCTTGAATATTGGACGGAAAGATATTGCGTGGCGCCACTGGTACGCCCATGCGCATCACCGCGCGGGCGAACATTTCGTTCGCGCTCGCCGAGCCAGAACCATTGACGTTGGCGAAACGGATGACGAAATCGTTTACGCGGCTGATCGGCGTGGCGGTCGGCATGAAGTCCCTGCGTGAGTCATATCGAGCAAGAATTTTTGCATGTCCCAGGCGCCGGTCGGGCAGCGTTCGGCGCAGAGGCCACAATGGAGACAGACGTCCTCGTCCTTAACCATGACGCGGCCAGTCTTGAGGCCATCCTGGATATATAGATCTTGGGTGAGGTTGTGCGAGGGCGCGTTGAGCCGCCTGCGCAAGTCGGCTTCCTCGCCATTCGCTGTGAAGGTGATGCAATCCATCGGACAGATGTCGACGCAAGCATCGCATTCGATGCAGAGCTGCGCAGAGAACACGGTTTGCACGTCGCAATTCAGGCAGCGGCCGGCTTCCGCGAGGGCAAGCTCTTCGTCAAAACCGAGTTCGACCTCGGCCTTGATATCTTTGAGCGCCACCACTTTGTCGCGATGCGGCACCTTGTAGCGTTTGTCGAGCGCAATCTCGTTGTCGTAGGACCATTCGTGGATGCCCATCTTCTGGCTCATCACCTCGACCGACGGTAGCGGTCGAGCGGTGATGTCCTCGCCGTTGAGCAACTTGTCGATCGAAACGGCAGCCTCGTGACCATGCGCCACCGCCCAGATGATGTTCTTGGGGCCGAACGCCGCGTCGCCGCCGAAGAACACCTTCGGGTTGGTCGACGCCATGGTCTGGGTGTCAACCTTAGGCATGTCCCACTGGTCGAATTCGATTCCGATGTCACGCTCGATCCAGGGGAAGGCGTTTTCCTGGCCGACCGCCACCAGCACGTCGTCGCAAGGGAAGTGTTGATCCGGTTCACCGGCGGGAACGAGCTTACGGCGGCCCTTGGCGTCGTATTCGGCCTTCACTTTCTCGAAGGTGATGCCGGTGAGTTTGCCGTTTTCATGCGTGAAGTGTTTTGGCACGAGGAAATTGTGGATCGGAATTCCCTCGTGCATGGCGTCTTCTTTTTCCCAAGGCGACGCCTTCATCTCATCAAAGCCCGAGCGCACCACCACGTCGACCTGCTCGCCGCCAAGGCGGCGGGCGGAGCGGCAACAATCCATGGCGGTGTTGCCGCCGCCCAGGACAACGACACGTTTGCCAATTTTGCTGATATGCCCAAAAGACACCGACGACAGCCAGTCGATGCCGATGTGAATGTTCTTGGCCGCTTCCTTTCGGCCGGGAATATCGAGATCGCGTCCGCGGGGTGCGCCGGAACCAACGAAGACTGCGTCCCATCCCTCGGCCAGCAAGGATTTCAGGCTGTCGATGCGGTTGCCGGCGCGAAATTCGACACCGAGGTTAAGGATGTAGCCGCACTCCTCGTCAATCACAGAGTCGGGAAGGCGGAATTTCGGAATTTGCGTGCGGATCATGCCGCCGGCTTTGGGATCGCCATCGAAAACGACGCACTGATAGCCAAGGGGGGCCAGATCACGGGCAACGGTGAGCGAAGCCGGACCGCCGCCAACCAGCGCGATGCGCCTGCCGTTTTTCTTCGCCGCAGGCTTCGGCAACCGCTCGCGGATGTCGTCTTTGTAGTCCGCGGCCACTCTTTTCAGGCGGCAAATCGCCACCGGCTCCTTCTCCACACGCACGCGCCGGCAGGCCGGCTCACAGGGGCGGTCGCAGGTGCGTCCGAGGATTCCCGGAAACACGTTCGAGCGCCAATTGATCATGTAGGCGTCGGAATAGCGGCCATGCGCGATCAGACGAATATATTCGGGCACCGGTGTGTGCGCCGGGCAAGCCCACTGGCAGTCCACGACCTTGTGGAAGTAGTCAGGCGCAGAAATGTCGGTATTCTTCATTGACTCCTCGAAACGCGCCCCGCTACTCCGTGCAACTCAAACGGCGTCGCGTCACAGCCCTGCGCCTCCGCTTCCCCCGATCGGCCTTGTTTTCCGGCACGAATCCGAGGGCGGATAATATGGGCTAGATACTCGCAATGCTACTCATCCTTCGGTCAAGGAAGGGGCCTATCAACCACAAGTCTTCGTGAGGTTTTTCGCTCCTTGAAAGCGGCGTCACGATGGCAATTCGCCCCTTATTTCCGGGATTTTGGACTAACATTGATGGGCGGAAGTTCCTCTTCTTTTGCGCCGCACAATCGGGTCCCCAATGCGTGAGATCTTTACCGAGATCTTCGAAAACCAGCCGCTCGACCCAGGCGAAGCGGCGCGGCAGACCACGCGGCCGCGCTTACGGAAGCGTTTCTACAAACAAGCGCATGTGGCTGATGCGGGCGAGGGCGGTTTCGCAATCTTGCTCGACGATAAACCTGTATTCACGCCATTGCGGCGCCCGCTCATGGCGCCCTCGCGCTCGCTCGCGCAGGCGTTAGCGGCCGAATGGGATGCACAAATCGACGTGATAGATCCTGCGCGCATGCCTCTCGCACGGCTCGCCAACGCGGTGATCGACGCGGTGAGCGACGCGCCACAGCCCGTCGCCGAGGCGGTCGCGAAATATTTGGGCTCGGATCTGCTGTTCTATCGCGCCGATGGACCAGCGGGACTCATCGAGAGACAATCGAAGGCATGGGATCCCATACTCGACTGGGCGCGGAAGGCCTTCGGTGCGCATTTCGTTCGAGCCCAGGGCGTGATTCACGTGCCGCAGCCGCACGAGGCCGTCGCCGCCGCGCGAGCGGCGATACCGCTTGAACCATGGCGGCTCGGCGCAATGTCCTCCATCACAACGCTGACCGGCTCCTGCTTGTTGGCACTGGCGCTCGCACATGACGTGCTTGAGGCAGACATCGCCTGGGCTGCCGCGCACGTAGACGAAGACTGGCAGATGTCGCATTGGGGCCGCGATGAGCTCGCGCTTGAACGCCGCGCGTTTCGCGAGGCGGAATTTCAGGCGGCGGTCAATGTGCTGAAGCTTGCAAAATGATTCGGGATAACCGCATTCGATCTGTATCCGGCGAAAGATCTTTGTCCCCGCTTGCGCGGGGACGAAGTACAAAAATCAATGCCCCGTGGGGTCGCCGCGGCGGCCAGCCTCGTAGAGGAACCACACGCGCCGTTCCGCTTCGTCGATATAGACTTCCAGTACGCTGGTCGTCGCTACATCGCCATGCTCGTCGCAGACATCATGGGTCTCGCGCAGAGATGTGATGAACCGCTGATTGTCGTCGCGCAACTCGGCCAGCATGTCCTGCGGATCGACGTAAGCGGCGTCATTGTCAGCGAGCCGCTGATGACGCGTAATATCGCCAATTGATCGCAACGTCGGCTGTCCCAGTTTGCGCACGCGTTCGGCCAGCACGTCCGTCATGGCGAAAATTTGGTCGCCGTGCTCGTCGAGCAACAAATGATAGTCGCGGAAATGCGGGCCGCTGATGTGCCAATGGAAATTCTTGGTTTTCAGATAGAGCGCGAAGGTGTCTGCCAACAGCGCATTGACTGCGGCGGCGATGTCTTTGGCGGCATTCGCGCCGAGATCTGTCGGAGTCGCAAGGCGCGGCGATGTCTTGGCATGGCTCATGGCAAATAGTCCTCGGTTTTCAAACACCCCCCGAAGGATGCGATCCACCCGGTCATTAACATTATGCAGTCAAATTGTCAGGTTTGTGAAGGCTCGCGCTGGTTTGCCACAAGCCCTGCGGCCTTGGCGTCCGCCGCGCGCGCGTCGTTTTCGCGGCCGAGTTCGCGCAGCAGGCTGGCCCGAGCCTCATGCATTTTGGCGACGTCGCCCTTGATCTCGATCGCTTTGTCGATGCTGGCAAGCGATTCCTCAAGCCGCGCAAGTTTCTTCAAGACAAGTGCACGGCCAAGATAGGCCTCGGCAAATTTTGGCTCGAGCGCAATCGCCTTGTCGTAGCCGGCCATAGCCTCTGCATCACGGCCGAGGTCGAAGAGGACATGCGCACGGTTGCAGTGCGACACGCCGAAATCAGGGTCGAGCGCGATTGCCTTGTCGTAACTGGCAATCGCATCTTCCCCGCGGCCGACAGCGTGCAACGTTGCGCCGCGGTTGAGCCAGTCGCCTGGCGAATTCGGGTTAAGTTCGACCGCGCGGTCAAAGCTCGACAGCGCTTCGGCGTTGCGGCCGAGCGCGCTCAACATATTTGCGCGATTGCCATAGGCCTCCGCAAATTGTGCGTCGCATTGGATCGCACTGCCGAAGCTCTCGAGCGCATCATCAATCTTGCCCATCCTGTGCAGCGCCTGGCCGATGAGGTTGTGCGCGCGCGCCTGTCCTTCCTTGTACGCCAATGACCTGCGGGCGAGGTCGATGCCCTGCTGAAACTGGCCCTCGTGGCAGGCGATCACAGCGATGTAATAGAGCGCATCCGCGTTGCGCGGGTCGTTGCGCAGCACCTGCGTATAGCGGTCCATTGCGAGGGAAATCTGGCCGGCCCGATGATGGGTAAGGCCCTGCTGAATGAGTTCGGCGGCGGTCTGTGGTTCGCTCATTGGCGCTTGTAAGCAGGGTTTGAGGCCGATGCCAAGCCTGATGCCAAGTCTGATGCCAAGTCTGCTGCCAGGTCAGAAGACCGGCATTCCCGCTTTCGCGAGGGCGGCGGGTGTGGTGTGGTATGGCTTCGCTGCCGGATTCTTTCACCAGTACAGGGCGGGGCCATGAAAGATATCCTCGACAGACTTGAGAAGCGGCGTGACGAAGCCCGTCTCGGTGGCGGCACGGCGCGTATTGAGGCCCAGCATAAGCGCGGCAAGCTCACCGCCCGCGAGCGCATCGAGCTCATGCTCGACAAGGGTTCGTTCGAGGAGCTCGACATGTTCGTCGAGCACCGCTCCAACGAATTCGGCATGGAGAAATCGAGAATCCCCGGTGATGGCGTGGTCACGGGATGGGGGACCGTCAACGGCCGCGCTGTTTATCTGTTTTCCAAGGATTTTACCGTTTTTGGCGGTTCGCTGTCCGAGACGCACGCGCAGAAGATCATCAAAGTTCAGGACATGGCGATGAAGGCGCGTTGCCCGATTATCGGTTTGTTCGACGCCGGTGGCGCACGGATCCAGGAAGGCGTCGCCGCCCTTGGTGGTTATGGCGAGGTGTTCAAGCGCAATGTTATTGCCTCCGGCGTTATCCCGCAGATCAGCGTGATCATGGGACCGTGTGCCGGGGGTGACGTCTATTCGCCGGCAATGACCGATTTCATCTTTATGGTGCGCGACACCAGCTACATGTTTGTCACCGGTCCGGACGTGGTGAAAACAGTGACTAACGAGGTTGTCACAGCGGAACAGCTTGGCGGGGCGTCGGTTCATACCACCAAGTCTGGCGTTTCCGACGGCGCTTTCGAAAATGACGTCGAGTGCCTCCTGCAAATGCGCCGGTTGATCGATTTTCTGCCGTCCAACAACGAGAGCGGTGTGCCGGAATGGCCGGCATACGATGAATCCGACCGCATCGATGAATCTCTCGACACGCTGGTGCCTGACAACCCCAACAAGCCATACGACATAAAGGAGTTGATCCTTAAGGTTGCGGACGAGGGTGATTTCTTCGAGCTCTCCTCTGCCTATGCGAGAAACATTGTTACTGGCTTTGCCCGCATCGCCGGGCGCACGGTTGGGTTCGTAGCCAATCAGCCGATGGTGCTTGCCGGCGTGCTCGACAGCGATGCTTCGCGCAAGGCAGCGCGTTTCGTGCGGTTCTGCGATGCCTTCGGCATTCCCATCGTCACATTTGTGGACGTGCCTGGTTTTCTTCCTGGCACGGATCAGGAATATGGCGGGCTGATCAAGCACGGCGCCAAATTATTGTTCGCCTATAGTCAATGTACGGTGCCGTTGGTCACGGTGATCACGCGCAAGGCATTCGGCGGCGCCTATGACGTCATGGCAAGCAAGCACGTTGGCGGAGATCTCAACTACGCGTGGCCAACGGCGCAGATCGCAGTGATGGGCGCCAAGGGGGCGGTCGAAATTATTTTCCGCGCCGATATGGATGACCCGAAAAAGATCGCCGCGCGCACCAAAGAGTATGAGGAGCGTTTCCTGTCACCTTTTGTCGCCGCCGAGCGCGGTTACATCGATGACGTGATCATGCCGCACTCGACGCGCCGCAGGATCGCGCGTGCATTGGCAATGCTTAAAAACAAGCACGTGGAGATGCCGGCAAGAAAGCACGACAATTTGCCGGTTTGACCGTTCAACGGGATTCGCCGCTGCAAGGTCCTGCTCGCCTGAATTTTTTATGTAGAAGTTATTCACTGCCTTGCGGAGCCGCGAGACAATAAAAGAAATGGTGCACTAGAATGCGACCGTGGCGACTTTAAAAAAACAAAGGGAGCTGACGATGCACAAGGAATTGGCGCTGTTGGCGACAATTGCTGCCCTCTTCTCATTTGTCGCGTTCGGCGCGCAGGCTATGCCGGCGTCGAAACTTAAAGGTGCCAGCAATGGCTCCGGCCAAATTACGCTGGTGGCGGGCGGTTGCGGCCGTGGTTGGCATCGAGGGCCAAACGGAGGTTGCCGCCGGAATTGATAAATTTCGGTCGCTTCGAGAGATTTTGGCCCGGGGTTTTCCGGGCCAAATTTTTTCCCGCTCTTATGAGAATTGCATTCCGTAAACAGTAGGCCCCGCGGAAGCGGCGCCTTGCAGTCATTGCGGCTAGTATCGATGGTTTAGTTGCAAACCTGCCAGCATCGATAAGGATTGCAAACGCGATGGCTGCCGCGGCCGCCGCAGGGGCCGGGGGCTACCACAACAGGCGGTGCCGCTACCACCACGCCTGGCGCTACCACCGCGCCGCCGTAATAGACGCCGCCGTAGTAACCGTTACGACGGCAGCCGCCATACGGGCCACGATGAAAGCCCACGCCACAGCCGCCGGCGACAGGAATAGTAAGAGCGGTCTGTGCTTGTTCGAGTGGCGCGAGCGGCATGGCTTGGGCGGCGGCAAGTCCGAAGAGACCAATGCCGATCACCAACGCGAGAGAAAAAAGTTTGTTCACTTGTCTCCTCCTTGTTTGTTACGTGGAGTTTTGCGCCCCCGAATGACTCGCAAGCGCCGATCGATTTGCACGCGAAGATTATGGCGAGCAAAATACGCCGGCAAAGAAAGCTTTCATAAATTCAGTAGGCAGTCAAAAAGCGCCTTCGGACCTGGCTGTCAATTTTTCTGAAGGGTTGTGCTGATTCGATCAGCAACGCGTGACGGTAATGTCCCGAGTTCCACCGCTCTCCGCCGGGACCGTTACAGTTTCCTTGATGTATTGGCAACTGCGAACGGCCGGCGCGACCACGTACACAACGTTTGATTGTTCCGTGTATCCGCTATTGTCATAGGCATAGGGCGGGACTTCGTAATATCCCCCATACCACGGCCACTGGTTATTGAAATTTCTGCGATGCGCATGCCGAAAATTTTTCGCGAAATGGATCGCGTGGAATGCATGCATACCGGATCCCCCAGTTCCACGCGCGTTCGCCGGGATTTCGAGCGGCGAAAATATCAGTGCGGCCATTCCAGACAATGCAATGATAGCAACGTACTTCGTTGTCATGTTTACACCCTCCAACCCCAATTTGATGCTTAAGCTCGATGCGAGTCAAAGGCTAAAAATTCAGACGTCCCCGCGGTGCAGATATTGCGATAACGTCGGCCTTTACGGGCCGATTGGATATGGCTGCAATCTTGAGAGCAGACCCTGATCAGCGCCAGCCGCCGCCGCCGTTGGCGTAAACCGTATCCGCGGTCATGAATTCGCAGGCATCCGAGCATATGAACAATACAAGTTCGCCGATTTCTTCCGGCTCTGCGAAGCGTTTCATCGGGACGTCTTCGAGAAAGCGTTGCACCAGCTCTGGCGAGCTACTGGCGGCCGCCTGGAATGGAGTCTTCACCGGTCCGGGCGAGATCGATAGCGCGCGGATTCCCTGCGTGGCGAATTCACGCGCCACACCCATGGTCATCGTCACTACCGCTCCCTTGGCCGCGGCATAATGCACAGAGGAGCCAGGTCCGCCGCGCCGGTGCGCCATGCTGCCCATATTGACGATCACGCCGAATTTATTCGCGAGCATATGTGGCAACACTGCCTGCATTGGGTAAAAAGTACCTTTGACGTTAAGATCGAAAGTCCTGTCGAACAGATCGTCGTCGATCTCAAGAAATTTCGCGCGTCGTATAGCCGCCCCTGCCGAATTGAAGAGAAACTGGACGCTGCCGAAACCATCGATGGCGAGCTCCACCATATCTTCAACCGCTGCTCGCTTGGTTACATCGATGGTCAGCGCCAGCACCGGACTGCCGATCGCATTGATCGTCTCGGCGGTTTTTTCGACGCCTTTCTCGTCGATGTCGACGCAAACGACATTTGCCTTCTCGCGTGCGAAGATCAGTGCTGCGGCACGGCCAATCCCGCTAGCCGCGCCGGTGATTATGATGGTCTTTCCCGCGAAATAGTCTGGTGTTTTCGGCATAAAGTTTTCTCCAGCCGTGCATCTGCAGGTCATCATGGATTGCCGGATCGAGCCCGGCAATGACAATATCGAGGTAACGCATTCGCGCTGAAGGAGCTTCGCATGACGACGCCAGCCCCAATTGAATATGCCGACGCTTCATCGCAGGTACGTGCGGTCTATGACGACATTAAGAAAACTCGCAACGTGGCCGACGTGAATAACTTCTGGAAATATCTCGCGCGTGACCCGGTCACACTCGAACGCACATGGGAAAGCGTGAAACAGGTCATGGCAGTGGGTAAACTCGATCCGTTGACCAAGGAGATGATCTACGTCGCGGTGTCGGTGACCAACGGCTGCGCGTATTGCATTGCCAGCCACACCGCCGCGGCCCGCAAAGCGGGCATGACGGAAGCCATGTTCGGCGAGTTGATGGCCGTGGTCGGCATGGCCAATGAGACCAACCGGCTCGCCAATGGCTATCGCGTTCCGATCGATGATTTCCTCAAGACCTGAGATTGCCCGGTTAACTGCGTCATGACAGAATGAAAAAAACCGGGGAGGGGACGCTTATGTTCGACAATAGTACTCTGACAAAATTGCTGTGTGTCGCATTCGTGGCGATGATCATGCTGCCAGTGGGGCACATATTATTTCCGTATGTCAGCGATCAACTAACAGGGGTTCAGTTCAAGGCAATAGAGGCCGTGGTGAGCGCGACCGTCGGGTTCGGCATCTATTCAGCGTTCGGCTAGGAGCGCCTGCGTCCGCTGTACGATCAATGTGACCGGCGGAATAAATCAAACATCGTCTTGTTGATCCAAACGGACAGTTGCGATAGCGCATGAGGGAGATGGCATCATGACAATTCTCAGAACATTGCTGGCGCTTTTTGCTGTGTGCGTGCTCGCCGGCTCTGCTTCGGGGCAGACAGCCTCGCCTGCCGGGGCGAAAGTTTACATCATCAATTTGAAGGACGGCGCCAGGGTGAAAAGCCCATTTCTGGTGCAATTCGGCCTGACAGGTATGGGAGTTGCCCCCGCCGGCGTGGACAAGCCGAATACCGGCCACCATCACTTGCTGATCGATACCACCTTGACGGCAGAACAGATGAAGGGCGCCATTCCGGCAGACGATACGCACAAGCACTTTGGCGGGGGGCAGACCGAAACCATGGTTACGCTGCCGAAGGGCAAACACACGCTCCAGCTCGTGTTCGCGGATTGGTCGCACATCCCGTTTGTGCCATCGGTGATGTCGGCGCCGATAACGGTCCGCGTGCGGTAAGGCGAAGCACCGACCCATTTGGGCCGTGTCGCTGAACAGGCCTGTTGCGACAAAGCTCTCAATCAAATCCATCTCCCGGCCTCCACACGGAGGCCGGGACGAAACGACGTGCGCTATTGTGTGTCGCTCTTCGGCGGCGCCGGCGTAGACGGCGCCGGTGCAAACGGTTGTAGCGCTGACGAGCCGGAGCCGGTGGTGCTTGGTGGCGTCGCGGGTTTGGTCGGCGTGCTGACGGTCGACGTGGTCGGGGAACCGTTACTGGCCGTGGTGCTGTTGCTATTCCAGCCGGCGATCACAAGGAATCCGATCAGTAGCACGACTGCGACGCCGGCAATCCAACCCCACATTTCGCCGACGGTCTCATCACGTCGGATCACGGGGTCACTCAACCGTGGATCGGTGAAACGTGGATCAGTCATGGGCATCCTCCTTCCGTACAGTCCGGGAGGGGAAACCCGCCAGCCGTCACGGCGGTTCCGGAAGCCTTGAGAGGAAATATCAGGTGACTCGGATTGCGAGTCGCCACGCCCCCCAGAAAACAATGAAAAAACAAGCAAGGAACACGGGCAGACTTGCGGTCGCCGACCAATGCTCCACGGAGCGACCGATAAAATAGGCAACGGTCTCGCCGATCAGGACGAAAACGACGTAGATCGCGATCAATTTCATGGTGACTATGCCCCGATCAATTCCTCGTGCGGTCTAGCATTAGACGATTGCCCGTAAGAGGGGAAGGCACGGGCGAACGGAAAGTGGTATAGGCGCCTGTCCCGCCGCATTCATCAAATCCCATGCCGAGATCCTCATGCGCCGACTGGCGATCGCGACCGCGCCTGTACTGTTCGTGTTCCTGTGGAGCACGGGCTTCATCGGTGCCCGATACGGGCTACCCTATATCGAGCCGTTGACCTTTCTTTCCGTGCGCATGGCCTTTGTGGTGGCGATCATGGCCGCGATCGCAATCATTGGGCGCGCGAAAGCGCCGGACGCGCGTGAGGTGCGGCACGCCCTGGTCGCCGGTTCCCTCGTCCATGGTCTTTATCTTGGCGGCGTGTTCATCGCGATCAGCCAAGGAGTCCCGGCCGGCATTTCGGCGCTGATCCCGGGTCTGCAACCGATACTCACCTCAACTTTCGCCAATCGCTTCATGGGCGAAGGCGTGACACGGACGCAATGGCTCGGTCTCGCGCTCGGGCTGGCCGGTGTCGTGCTGGTGCTCCATGACCGCACCATCGTGCTGGCAGGGTCCACCGTCGGCTGGATCGCAAGTTTCCTGTCGCTGGTCGGGATTACGCTTGGAACTCTCTACCAGAAGCGCTACTGCGGCGGTATCGACTGGCGCGCCGGCAATCTCGTGCAATATATCGGGGCGGGTTTGCTGTTTGCCTTTGGTGCGTACACATTCGAGACACGTGAGATTCACTGGAACGGTGAGTTGATTTTCGCGATCGCGTGGCTCGTGTTGGTGCTGTCAATCGCGGCGATCGGGTTGATGTATTGGCTTATCCGGCGTTCCGCCGCGACCAGTTTCGCAAGCCTGTTCTATCTGGTGCCGGGTGTGACCGCGCTGTTTGCGTTCATTCTGTTCGGCGAACGGCTGGACGCGATCTCGATCTCGGGAATGATAATATGTGCTGGCGGGGTGATACTCGCCAATCGCGGCGCGGCAAAACCGCGCGACATATGATTTGATTGTTATTTTCCTCGGTCGATAACGAGCTGGGTCTGCGTCACCAACGCACACAATTTGCCGTCGCCGCGCGTTATGCGAGTCTGCCAAACCATGGTGGTCCGCCCGCGATGAAGTGGCGTGCATTCGGCCTTCGCAGTGTCACCTATCGGCACCGGTGCGAAGAAGTTGGTCTTGCTTTCGACCGTCGTCGTTGACTGACCGGGCTTGAGGTTGGCGGTGGTCGCGGTGCCGCCCAGATTGTCGGCAAGAGCCATAAGGGCTCCCCCATGCATGATGCCAAAGCGATTATTGAGTTGATCGCGCGCAACGAGTTCCGCAGTCACGCGCTCAGGTGAGAGATGTGTAATCTTGAGGCCAATAAATTCGGCAAACGGCGGTTGCGTTTTGGCCGCTTCATTCATTGAAGATGCTCCAAAATAACAAGGGCGCGGACGTTATCGTCCGTGCCCTTTTTACGCAATCTTGCAAGTACGTTAGCTGCGCGGTTGCGGCACGATCCGGATATAGGGCCGGGGCGCCTTGAAGCCTTGCGGCCAAATCTTCTTGGCCTCTTCGTCGCTGACGGAGCCCGCAATGATGACGTCTTCGCCTTGTTTCCAGTTGGCCGGCGTCGAGACACGATGCTTGGCGGTCAGTTGCAGTGAGTCGAGCACGCGGAGCACTTCGTCGAAATTACGTCCTGTTGTCATCGGGTAGACCAGGATCAACTTGATCTTCTTGTCCGGGCCAATGATGAAAACGTTGCGGACAGTCTGATTGTCGGCCGGTGTGCGGCCCTCTGAGGTGCCGGACGTGCTCGCCGGCAGCATGCCGTACGCTTTGGAGATCTTCAGTTCCGTGTCTCCGACCATAGGGTAGTTGGGAGCAAAGCCGACGACGTCCTTGATGTCAGCCGCCCATTTCTTGTGGTTATCGACCGGATCAACAGAAAGACCGATGATCTTGGCGTTGCGTTTGTCGAATTCCGGCTTGAGCCGGGCCATGGTGCCGAGCTCGGTGGTGCAAACGGGCGTGAAATCCTTGGGGTGCGAAAACAAAATGCCCCAGGAGTTTCCCAACCACTCGTGAAAGCGGATTTTTCCTTCCGTCGTTTCGGCTTCAAAATCCGGTGCGGTATCGCCAATCGCCAACGTCATGACCAACCTCCACTGAAACAGTTACTCGTCATGAACGTACTATAGGGGTCCGTGGCGGCGAGGAATAGGGAAACGCGTCCCTAGCATCGATACGCCACCGCCTGCGTGCCGCGGAGAACAAAGTCTTTGACGTTAAAGCGCCGGGCAGAATGCCTTTTTCCGTTTTGCCCGAGATTTCAGCGACTGGCAGCCTTGCGTTCGTCCAATCCGGCGGTACGACCCGGAAAGCCGGCCGCGTCGAAATATCGCGTCTGGCTCACGCGCTGGCCCATCAGAATGGTTGCAAGTCCGGTTTCGCTCACCTTACTGCGTTCGGTCCAGGTTTCGACGGTCGGGCCGCTGCCGCCGGGCAGTGCTTCCTCAAGAATACGGCCCTGCAACGGGCCCTTGAATGGAATCCTCAGTCCGAGAGCGTGAGCAATGGTTTTCCCGATGTCGGCATTGCTCGCCGGGGCTTCATCGACGAATCCGCTTTTGAAGCTGGGGCCTATCGCCGCCATGAAGTTCATGGTGTCGGCACGGCTGAAACTGCCATGCATGCCCTGGCCTTGCTGCAGGGTGGTGTCGGCAATGTTTACGGAGCACATAATGGGGCGCCCGCAATCGGTCGAATAGGAACGGAAATTGATCACAATCGCAGGACGGGGAGTGCGCGCCATTCCCTGCATATTGATTGCAGAGAGCGGCAACGTGCCCGGGAAGTTCCCGATGGCGCTGTCGACGAACAGTCCGCTCACATAATCCTGGGCCAGCAGGGCATCGATGACCTTGGCGGTAAGTGTGGCGTCCTTGTTCGGAACGTAGACAAGATCGGAGCCGCCATTGGCGGCGACCACGACTTCAGGTTTTTCAGGATCGCTGCCGATTAGTCCGTTGCCGCGCTTCGGATACTTGCCGGCACCGACCGCGGTATTCTTGTCGTCTGGATCGTTCAGCGGCAGCCCAAGCGCTTTAGCCAGGTCTATCGCAACGAATCCGGGTGGAAGCAGACCGGGTGGGACATCGGCATAGCTTGCCTGCGCCGCCGGACTTGTTTTGCTTTCCTTGGAGATCGTCGAGAAACCGTGGTCGGCGGCAATGACGATATCGGTAGACGCGGTAAGTCCGAGGTCATCCAACGCTTTGCGCAGCTGCGCGAGGTTATCATCGGCATTCTTGATGGAAGCAAGAGAGGTTGGTCCGTTTATGCCAGGGGTGACCGTCAGATGGCTATCACCCTGATTGTGCTGCGTGCCGTCCGGGTCACGCGACCAGAAAACCAGCACGAAAGGTTTGTTGCGCGCCTTGAACATCGGCAGCACCACCCTGGCCGCGACGTCGGCAAAATATTTCTGCTGCACGACATTGGCCACGAGCGTGCCCGGCTTTGAAAAATCGCCCGCATTGGAATTGTCGCCGGAAGTGTCTTTGCGCGAGGGAGCGACCAGCGGCAATCCGGCCGCATTCAAAGCGTCCTGCAATGGTTGTGATAACGGGATACCCTGTTTGCTACCGGTAGAGTCATCAACGATGACTGTCGCTTCCCCTGTCCGCTCGGTGTGATCGAACATCAAGGTCGGCCCAAGTTTGCCGATGGCCGCGGTGCTCAGTCCCTGATTGCGCGCAACGAAAAGGATCGAATCCTCATCCACGAAATTTCCGGAAAAATGCGCATCGATGTCGCCGAGGATCGGGTCGTTCTCTATGAAGGGCGTTACGCTTCCGCCGGCGGTCGGCACCGGATACGCGGTATAAATTGTGTTGCTGAAAGCACCCGTGTCGCCGAGAAAATGTCCGGTCGCCATCCCCGAGGCATTGGCCATTGTGAAGGTCGGAAAGAGGGAATGCGGATTGACAAAATTCACGCCATTGTCGCGCACCGCCGCGAGCGCGGGCGCGGTTTCTGGGGTTACCGACAGCGCGCGCAACCCATCGGGCACGAAAAGAATCAGGTTGCGCTGGTTTTGCGCGCCCGCGGGCACGGTTTGTGCAAAAATGGCGACACACGCGGCGGCGAGCAGATTTGATCGAAACGGCATCGCTGAGGCTCCCATTTTTCTTAATTCTGATGCCGCGGTAGATAGCCTCCTTAAAAGACAGTATTGTAACAACCGGCGGTTATCCGCCGCAATTCTACCTGTTTTGCTGACGGCCTTACGGCTCGGCAAACCGTCCTATCGGCCCAATTGACTTTTTCCCGATAACGCCGCAAGCCAAACGGCCGGCACCTGGGGCCTCTGACACGGCATGTTCAAGCGTATTCTGATCGCCAATCGCGGCGAAATCGCCTGCCGGATCATCAAGACCGCGCGCAAATTGGGAATTGAAACGGTTGCCGTTTATTCGGAGGCCGACAAGGACGCGCTGCATGTGGCGATGGCCGATACAGCAATTGCTATCGGCCCTTCGCCTGCGGCCGAAAGCTACCTGGTCATTGAAAAAATTGTTGCGGCTTGCAAGCAAAGCGGTGCTGAAGCCGTGCACCCTGGCTACGGCTTTTTGTCAGAGCGCGAAGCATTTCCAAAGGCGTTGGCGGCGGCCGGTATCGTTTTTATTGGGCCCAATCCGAAAGCCATTGCCGCCATGGGTGACAAAATCGAATCCAAGAAGGCGGCCGCGGCTGCCAAGGTTTCAACCGTCCCCGGGCATCTGGGCGTCATCGAGAGCGAACAGGAGGCAGTCAGGATCGCTGAGAAGATCGGCTACCCGATCATGATCAAGGCGAGTGCTGGCGGCGGTGGCAAAGGCATGCGCATCGCTCACAGCAAGGCTGAAGTATCGGAGGGCTTTGCACGGGCGCGCTCGGAGGCCAAATCCTCGTTTGGTGACGAGCGGGTCTTTATCGAGAAATTTATTACCGACCCGCGTCATATCGAAATTCAGGTTCTCGGAGACAAGCACGGCAATGTTATTTATCTCGGCGAGCGAGAATGCTCGATCCAGCGACGCAATCAAAAGGTGATTGAGGAAGCTCCATCGCCGCTGCTCGATGCGGCAACGCGAAAAAAGATGGGAGAACAGGCTGTGGCTCTGGCCGAGGCCGTCGGCTACGACAGCGCCGGCACAGTCGAATTTGTCGCGGGGCAGGATAAAAGTTTTTACTTCCTTGAGATGAATACGCGGTTGCAGGTCGAGCACCCAGTGACGGAACTCGTGACTGGCATTGATCTGGTCGAACAGATGATCCGTGTTGCGGCTGGAGAAAAACTTTCAATCAAGCAGAGCGACGTCAAGCTCAGTGGGTGGGCAATCGAAAGCCGAATTTATGCCGAGGACCCTTACCGCAACTTTCTTCCGTCGACTGGACGGCTTACACGCTATCGGCCGCCGGAGGAGAGGAGCATCAACGGCATCACAGTGCGCAACGATACTGGCGTTTACGAGGGTGGCGAAATCTCGATCTATTATGATCCGATGATTGCCAAGCTGGTAACCCATGGGCCGACGCGTGATGCGGCAATTGTGGAACAAAGCGACGCGCTCGATTCTTTCGTGGTCGATGGAATTCGTCACAACATTTCGTTTCTTGCCACGTTGATGGCGCATCCGCGCTGGCAGGCGGGCAAGCTCTCGACCGGATTCATCGCGGAGGAGTTCCCCGGTGGTTTTCACGCTCGCGCGCCCGAGGGTGAACCGGCACAGGTCCTCGCGGCTGTTGCCGCTGCAATTGACCATGTTCTGGGGGAGCGCAAGCGAACAATCTCCGGGCAACTGAGCGGCCGGAATTTTACGCGAGAGAGTCAGCGGGCTGTCTGGCTAGGCGGCAACGAAATCAAGCTTGAAGTGAGGCGCGAGAATGGCGTTATTACCGTGCGCTTCAACCAGACCAAAAGCGCGGGCCGACGGCTGAGCTCGAACTGGAAGCCGGGCGATCTGGTTTGGAAAGGCACAATCGATGACCGTCCGATAGCTGTCCAAATACGGCCTGTCGCCAATGGCTTCGCCCTGACCTACCGAGGCAATGAGACCAAAGCCTTTGTCTATACCGAACGGGAAGCCGGTTACGCTCGCCTGATGCCGGTCAAAAAGCTTGCTGATTCAGGCAAGCAGGTTCTTTGCCCCATGCCGGGCCTCGTTGTCTCCATCGCGGTCAAGGAAGGCCAGGAGGTCAAGGCCGGCGAAACGGTCGCAGTTGTGGAAGCCATGAAAATGGAAAATGTGCTGCGCGCCGAAATCGACGGAACGGTGAAAAAGGTCAGGGCAAAGCCAGGCGACAGCCTTGCTGTGGATGCTGTAATCCTGGAATTTGCCTGAGGGCTTCGCGGCCGAGGTCCGTCCGCGCTGACAATCCGGGCGCGGGTCTGCTATGCCGGCGCGGTGACCTTCTATTTCGCCTACGGCTCCAATATGCATCGCTCGTCGATGCGGCGGCGCTGCCCGGGCGCGCGAGCGATCGGTCCCGGCGTGCTTAACGGATATCGCTTTTTTGTCGGTCTTGACGGCTGGGGCTCGGTTGCACCTAGCCCTGGCGACACCGTGTATGGCGTTCTTTGGCGGCTAACGCCGCGCGACATTGCCGCACTGCATGCCTACGAATTGTTGCATAAGGGCCTCTATGATGTCCGGTACTTGCCGATCCGCCATGGCTCGCGGCGCATACGCGCCATGATTTATCTTTTGCGCCGGCGCACGGCCGGCAATCCACGACCAGGTTATGTCGAGATGATCGCCGCTGCCGCCCGAGCCTGGAAACTGCCTGAGCCCTATATCCAGTCTGTAGCGCGCTGGTCCGCGTCACGCTGGACTGGGACACGCGCCGTCGACGCAGGAGAGATTGCGTGAGCGTCAACATCGTTCGCCATGTAATTGTACGTGGCGAAGTTCAAGGTGTCGGCTACCGCGCCTTTGTCGAGCAAGAGGCGCGCCATCGCGGATTGCGCGGCTGGGTCCGCAATCGCCGCGACGGTTCCGTCGAAGCAGTGTTTGCTGGCCAGCGTGCAGCTGTCGAAGCTATGGTTGAAGCGTGCCGGCGTGGTCCAATATCCGCGCGGGTTGGCGCGCTCGATTACCGTGAAGGCAAGGAGACCGATCTTCTGGAGCGCGAGGAAGGCGATTCATTCTCGGTGTTGCCTACCGTCTGATCTGTCGTCCGCCCGAACAACAGCTCGAACTCCCGCCGTAAAACTTGATCTACGGCGGCCATCGAAACGGGGACGCCGAGATCGGCGAAACTGGTGACGCCGTAGCGCGTTTCGCTGACGCCACACGGCACGATACCGGAAAAATGCGACAGGTCGGGATCGACGTTGAGCGCCATGCCGTGCAGCGTTACCCATTGCTTGATGCGAATGCCAATCGCGGCGATCTTATCCTCGAAGCCTTCGCCCTTTTCAGCCCGGCGCACCCAGACGCCAATGCGGTCCTCGCGCCGTTCGGCACGCACATTGAAAGCGGCGAGCGTGCGTATGATCCACTCCTCCAGCGTCGCGACAAATCTGCGCACGTCCGGACCGCGACGCCTGAGATCAAGCATGACATAGGCGACCCGTTGGCCCGGCCCATGATAGGTCATTTGGCCGCCACGACCGCTTTCGTGAACAGGAAAGCGGGCCTCGATGACGTCGGCCGGGTTTGCGCTGGTGCCCGCCGAATACAGTGGAGGGTGTTCCAGGAGCCAAACAAGTTCTAACGCTCGGCCAGCGGCGATCTCGCCAACCCGCGCTTCCATAATGGAAACGGCGTCATCGTACGGCACAGGGGAATCGCTCACGCGCCACTCGACGGGCACCGATTCAACGGACGTCGGAAGGCCGGTTACCAATGTGTTTCGTGCATTAACCACCCATTCACCATACCATGGTGACCTCATGTTTGCTCGCCGCTGGATCTGGCGCGCATAGGGAGCAAACGTGGCCACACTCGACAAGGTTGCCGTCGACATCACTGTGGTGCTTGGCACCACATCCATGCCTATCCATCAAGTGCTGCGACTCGGTCGCGGCGCCATCATCGAACTGGACGCCTCCGAGGAGGACGCCGTCAGCATACTCGCCAACAATCTGCCCGTCGCCAAGGGCACGGTGGTGGTGAATGGCAATCGCATTGCCGTCAATGTCGCAGAACTGCTGCCGCGGCCTCCCGATATGCGCTAAACGGGCCACCACAAGGCAAGAAATTTGAGGCCGCGATCCGGCCCTAGACCGTCCCGAAATCGAGCCTTCGATCCGAAGGTCCACGGGTCTTGTCCGTCAACATCCTATTTGTTAGATGCCATCGTTGGACGTGGGGTTTCCAGAGCCTCTCGTCCATCTCCCCATGCGGTCGTGGCGGAATTGGTAGACGCACTAGCTTGAGGTGCTAGCATCGAAAGATGTGCGAGTTCGAGTCTCGCCGACCGCACCAATATGATTCGGCGAACAATAGTTTGCCGCTTTGGCCAAGGGATAACTCCAAGATTTTGTCTCCGAAAATAGCCCAGAAACGGGCCGCTGTTCAGGTTAACGGTATCAATGCACCGTCACCTAACCGCTTGCCATGCTCTTGCCATCTTGCCCCCGTCCTACGTGCACCACGTCGACATGGTCGATTCGAGGGACAACACGGATGAAGCACATCGGCATTGGAATACTGATTGGCCTAATGAGCTTTTCGTCGGCAAATGCAGCCGGATGGGGTTCGGTTCACAAATACGTAAAACCATCGGGCAATTGCGCCGGACAGGAAGTTCTCGCGAGTTCGTACTCTTCAGGAACGCGCACGGCCAGCGGTGAAAGATTCGACGTTAACGGCAATACCGCGGCAGCACGTACGTGGCCGATTGGGACGAACCTGACCGTGACCAATCCAAAAAACGGTCGTTCCATCGTCGTCAGGATCAACGACAAAGGTCCGTGGGGAATTGCGTATCGTATGGGCGCCCGGCTTGATCTCGCCAAAGGCGCGGCTCAGCGACTTGGAATGCGTGCGTCTCAGTACGTTTGCGTCGCGTAATGCGTCTGCGTTGCGTAATAAGTAATTGAAGTGTTGAAACACCGATGCCCGCCTTTGAATCAAAGGCGGGCATCGATTTGTTCAGAACCTAGAATTGGTTTTGCCGCCAGTCACGGCCAAGGGCGAACTGATCGGCCTCATGCGCGCTGGCGACGCTGGGCCGCCGGTGCTTGCCCGTGATCGTTTTCTTGCCGCGGTGACGCAGAACCGACTTGGCCGGCTTGTCGTGGGTCGTTTTCGTTTGTAGGACCCGCGGCCATGTTTCCTTGCTGGAATCCGGTGATGCCGCTAGGTCAGGCAAGGACTGCGGCCGTTCACCGGTCGCGACGACGTGCACCACATGGTAGCCGCGCTCTTTAAGCTCCTTGAGCAAGGTTGGCAGGGCCAGGACAGTTGCCGGATGAATGTCGTGCAACAACAGAATGCCCCGGCCTTTTTCTTCCAGCCGCCGCATCGCGCGCTTCACAATTTCTTTCGCGTTGATGTGCTTCCAGTCATCCGCGACGACGTCGGCGCTCCAGGTCACCAATGACTTTGCGGCGAGGTAGTCCTCGATCGCGCTTGTCCTGCCCAGTCCGGGAATTCGAAAGAATGGCGACAGCGCCTTCGGATCGCCGAGCGCGGCGTCGACCGAGGCGATGCCGCCGTCGATCTGTTGCTCGAAACGTGGCATTGTCAGACGCTGGAAAGCGTAGGGATGATTCTGGCTATGCGTGCCAATCGTGTGACCTTCATTATAAATACGCCGCACGATTGACGGATAAGCGCGCGCCATTTCGCCGACCAGGAAATAAGTGACCTTCACGCATTGCGACGCCAGCGTGTCAAGGATCACATTGGAGTAGGGTGGGATTGGCCCGTCGTCAAAAGTGATGACCACCTCGTGATCATTGAGCGGCAGCGTCTTTGAGTACTGCATGCTGCCGATGCGGCTGTAGTCGCTCGGGCTTATGGTCAGCACGCGGCTGGTGCCGAGCGCATCCGGGTTGCCCGGGCACGGGTCTGCGACGGCGGTAGCACTACCGACCAACAAAAGCCCGAGCACTAAAAACACAATTCCGCGCATTAGGCCCCCGACCTGCCCGCGCCGTCCGCCTCCGAAGGGAGGCCTCCCGACAATATGGTGCGCGACATTAATGGATGCTTACAGGTTGTGAACACATACGACCTTGTTTTCCAATGATTTCCGGCCTAGATGCGGCAAAAAAGCGACGCTTTATTGAGATCCATCCCGCGGTGCGGCAGGAACGACGTGCACGATGCTGTATCCCCGGCGTTTGAGTTCACGGAGGAAGACCGGGAGCATTTGGGCCGTCTGCACTTTGGTATCGTGAAAAAGCACGATACCGCGGTCGACCTGCTCGATACGGGAAAGGATGAGATGCAATTCCTGCCCGGGCGTCATCCGCACCCAGTCGCTCGCCCAGACATCGGCACCGAATACCATTAGCCCCCGCTCGCTCAGGCGATCGAGGAGGGCCCGGTTGGAAGCAAAGCCGGGAAAGCGAAAGAATGGTGTCGTCGGGGTCGTTCGCCGCTCACCATAAAGCGCCAGTTCGTCCGCGGCGATCCCACGGTCGATTTCGGCCTCTGCCCTGGCCAGCGGCATACGGTCGAGCAGGGGATGCGAATAGCTGTGGTGGCCGACGCTATGGCCCTCGGCGCGGGCACGCCGCGCAAGTTGCGGGTGTTCAGCAGCGTTTCGCCCCAGCAGAAAAAATGTGGCGTGCACGCATTCGCTCTTCAGAGCGTCGAGAACCTTTGCAGTCGTTCCGGGCCAGGGTCCGTCGTCGAAGGTGAGGACAAGCTCCTTCGCACGCAAAGGCAATGTCGAAGGGAACTGTTTGCGGCCGACGCGCGGCGTGCTCTTGGCATCGACCTCGATAACGCGCTCGGTCCCGAGCGCGTCCGGATTGCCCGGGCATGCCGCGACCGCGGCCGCCACTGGAGCAAGGGTCAAGGCAAGCGCGAGAAAGAGCGGCGGAGTCATGGGGCTATCCAATGCCGCAACAGTGCCCCTCGGGCAAGCAGGCATTCAATGGGTGTATGCGTTAATCATTGGCCAAAGCGCAGGCGCAGGCGTACAAGCGTCGCGTTTTCTTTTCGCCGGCAGCCTTCGACATGCTCGATCAAGAACAAACGAATGCCGCCGAGGCCGCGCAATTACCGCGCAATAAAGACGGCTCCATTCGCAAGACTTTCGTCAAAAGCGTCGCACGCAGAATCGAGATCGCTGACGCAATCGGGCTACGTACGCTGGTTGGCGACCTGCACGAGTCCGATATGGGCGCGCTGATCGAGGCGTTGCCTCAGGAACAACGGTCTCGACTTGTCGAACTGCTTGGCATCGATTTCGATTTCACCGCGCTCACCGAAGTCGATGACACGGTGCGCGAGGAAATCCTCGAAGAGTTGCCGTCGCAAGCGGTCGCAAAGGGCGTCAGCGAGCTGGAATCCGACGACGCGGTCGCGATCCTTGAAGATCTGCCGAAAGACGAGCAGGCCGAAATCCTTGAGCAATTGCCGCAGCCGGAACGCGGCGCGCTGGTGCGCAGTCTCGATTACCCCGAAGATTCCGCTGGCCGGCGCATGCAAGCCGAGTTCATTGCCGTGCCGCCGGATTGGAACGTGGGCCAGGCGATTGATTACATGCGCGAGACGACGCAGCTTCCGGAGCAATTCTACGAGCTTTACGTGGTGGGCGAGGGTGGACATTTCCTCGGAGCGGTCCCGCTCGATCGATTGCTTCGCAGCAAGCGGCCGGTGCCCATTTCTGACCTGATGGAAAAGGATCGCCATCGTGTCAGCGCCACTCAAGATCAGGAAGAAGTCGCGCGTCAATTTCAGCGTTACAATTGGGTAACAGCTCCGGTTGTCGACAGCGCGGATCGGCTGGTGGGTGTCATCACTTTTGACGACGTCGCCGACGTGATCGAGGAGGAGGCGGAAGAAGACATCCACGCCCTTGGCGGCATTACCCGGGACGAGGAGTTGTCCGATTCGGTCTGGACGATCGCTCGCGGGCGGTTCAATTGGCTGCTGGTCAATCTTGCGACCGCTTTCCTGGCGTCGTCGGTTCTTGGGCTGTTCGAAGGCCAGTTGCAAAAGATGGTGGCGCTCGCGGTGTTGGCGCCCATCGTGGCAAGTCAGGGCGGCAACGCTACCACGCAGACCATGACAGTCGCAGTGCGGGCATTGGCGACACGTGACTTGAGTGACACCAATGCTTGGCGAGTCATCATGCGTGAGCTGATGGTCGGCCTCCTTAACGGTGTCGCATTTGCTGTCATTACCGGTATCGCGGCCTACGTCTGGTTCCGGGTGCCCGGTCTGGGGTTCGTGATCGGCCTTGCCATGATCTGCAACCTGATCGCAGCGGCGCTCGGCGGGATTCTCATTCCACTCACCTTGCACAGGCTCAAAATCGATCCGGCGGTTGCGTCGAGCCCATTTGTGACCACGGTGACCGATGTGGTCGGTTTTTTCTCGTTTCTGAGCATTGCGAGCCTGTGGTTTGGCCTGCGGTGAGCGGGCGCCGGCGCCGCTTACCATTTGTTCACCCTATTTGCTGACCAACACTTAAAGCCCGATCCGTAACCCTGTATCCGACGCCGCAGCGCAGGCTGGGAGTATCCCGGTGCACGAGGTCAATACTGGAGCAACGGGCTTGAACCCCGGCGGCTGGCTATTGGCCCGGGCAAGGCAGAGGCGCGCGCCGGGGTCTTCGGTCGCCTCCGGCAGTTCACCCGCGCCGACCAAACGCATGCTCGTTGCCGCACGCTTGATCGTCATATTCATTGTTCTCGTTGTGGTTGCGACCGTACTTGGTACGGGCTTCGGCTATTACCTTGCACGGCAAAGTGACGAGCAGCTGATGGTCCAGCAGCACGCGGCCTTGCGTAACGCCATATCCGAATTTCGCGCACATTTTGTCAGGCCAGGCGAAATCGATCCGCGCCTCATGCGTACAGCCGAGCAAATCGTGGGGGTCAGAAGTATCAAATTCGAAGTCGATCCCATCGCAAACAATCGCGAGACGCAGCCGGTAATGACGGCGGATGGCCGTATCGCAGGCTTTCTTACTTGGGAGAAGCCGCGTCCCATGGTGCAGGCGATGGATCGGTGGATGCCTTTGGCCGCCGCAATCGTCTTGCTGCTCCTCAGCTTTGCTACGGTGCCATTGTGGCAACTCAGACGCGCGCAGCGAGAACTTGCACTGAGGGAAATGCAGGCGGCACGCGCCGCCGATGAAGACAAACTTACCGGTTTACCGAACCACGCCAAAACACTGGAATATCTCGATCTGGCGCTTGCGGAGCGAGAAGACCACGATTGGACCACCTTCGCTCTGATAGAGCTCGACGGCATGGTTGACGTTGCCGCACAACAAGGCGTTTTGGGGAGCGACGACCTAATCGTGGCGGTGGCGAGGCGGTTGAGAGAGGCACTGCCTGCCTTCGCAATGTGCGGTCGCGTTGCCAGTGATCAGTTCGCGTTGGCGCTGACCGCGGGTCCAGATGTCGATGCTGAAGCGATCATCCGCAGCGCCCTTGAGTCAATCTCGCGTCCGCACTGGATCGATACAATGGTGCGCGTGACCGCGCATGCGGGTTTCGCGCAGGCACCGTGTCACGCCAATACCCGCGGTGAGCTGACACGCCGCGCCGACCTGGCCTTGCGTGCGGCCGCAAAACGAGGGCCGGGCGCGATAGTCATGTTCGACCTCTCGATCGACACTGTGTCGACCGATCAGAAATTCATCCACCGTGAGCTGCCGCGCGCGCTCAGCGCAAATGAGCTGGAATTATACTATCAGCCGATCGTGGCATCTCACGGCGGCCGCATGGTCGGCGTCGAGGCCCTGTTGCGCTGGAACCATGCCACGCGGGGCGAAATTCAGCCGGCGGCGTTCATTTCGATTGCCGAACAAATGGGGCTGATGGACACCATCGGTGCCTTTGTCCTGCGCCGTGCTTTGCAGGAAGCCAAGCGTTGGCCCGATGATCTCTACGTGGCGGTAAACCTGTCGCCGCTCCAGGTACGTGACAACACCATCGTCGACGTCGTACGTGCGGCATTGGCAGAAAGCGGGGTTGCGCCTTCTCGTTTGGTCCTCGAAATCACCGAGGGCGTGCTCATCGACAACCCGGATGAGATGGTCAAACGTATCAAGGATCTGCACGGCTTAGGCGTGCGCGTTGCACTCGACGATTTTGGCTCCGGCTATTCAAATCTCGGCTATCTCCAGCGCTTCCCCCTCGATAAGCTCAAAATCGACAAAAGCTTTGTTGCGGCCCTCGGCCGTTCTGCCAACGGCGGCGTGATCATCCAGGCGATTGTAGCTCTTGGCCGTGCGTTGGGTTTGTCGGTGCTGGTCGAAGGCGTCGAAACCGAGCACCAACGGGTCCTGCTGCGGCTCGCCGGGTGCGACGAGATGCAGGGTTTCTTGTTTGCCAAGCCCGCGCCGGCCAAGGCTATCGACAAACTTCTGACGCAGGCCAAACAGGGCGGCAAACCTTTGGCGTCAGGCGAGGCGCTGACAGCGTGACCTCCAGCTTATAGAGTCGGCTGTGCGAGCGGAGGGCGACGCATGATCCCTAATGCCTGGTCGGGCTTCGATTTCGGTCTCGGTTCCGACGTGGACATGTTGCGCAAGACTGTCAACGATTTTGCCCAGGATCGTATCGCGCCGCGTGCCGACACAATTGATCGCGACAATGTTTTCCCGCGCGATCTGTGGCCTGAAATGGGCGCACTTGGGCTGCATGGGATCACCGTCGAAGAGGAATATGGCGGCTCCGGCCTCGGCTACCTCGAGCATTGCATTGCGATGGAAGAGGTTTCGCGCGCCAGTGCGGCAGTCGGACTTTCTTATGGCGCGCACTCCAATCTTTGTGTCAATCAGCTTCGCCGCAACGGCAGCGAGGAGCAGAAACGAAAATATTTGCCAAAGTTGATTTCCGGCGAACATGTTGGCGCGCTGGCGATGTCAGAGCCGGGGGCAGGTTCCGATGTCGTGTCGATGCGCACGCGCGCCGACAAAAAGGGCGATCGCTACATTCTCAACGGTTCGAAAATGTGGATCACCAATGGGCCGGTCGCCGATACGATGGTGATCTATGCGAAGACTGATCGCACGGCGGGCGCGCGTGGCATTTCTGCATTCATCGTAGAAAAAGGCTTCAAGGGGTTTGCTCCCGCACAGAAGCTCGACAAACTCGGCATGCGCGGTTCAGATACCAGCGAACTGGTGTTTACGGACTGCGAAGTGCCAGAGGAGAACGTGCTCGGCGTGATCGGCAACGGCGTCAACGTGCTGATGTCGGGCCTCGACTACGAACGTGTCGTGCTGGCGGCTGGCCCCCTGGGAATTATGCAGGCCTGCCTGGACGTGGTGATTCCCTACGTGCACGAGCGCCAGCAGTTTGGTCAGGCAATCGGGCGTTTTCAGCTTGTTCAAGCCAAGCTCGCCGACATGTATGTGACGATGAACGCTGCGAAAGCATATGTGTATACGGTTGCGCGCGCTTGTGACGATGGCCGTACCACCCGCGAAGACGCAGCCGGTGCGATCCTTTATGCGGCCGAACGCGCCACCTGGATGGCGTTGGAGGCGATCCAATGCCTGGGCGGCAACGGCTATATCAACGACTTTCCAACCGGCCGCCTGCTTCGCGATGCCAAGCTCTACGAAATCGGCGCGGGGACAAGTGAAATTCGCCGGATGCTGATCGGGCGCGAGATCTTTGAGAAAACACGATAAGCACCGTCATTTCTTAAAGATTATTAACAATTCCGGCGCAAGTTTGCGCCTGCCGAAGCGTCCTATTAAGGCGACGACAGTATGTTGTTGTCACGCGGGCGTTGCTCACCACCGCGTTCGATAGCTTGCGAGAATTTCAAACGTCGGATGACCGGTTAATGCCTGCCGACCAGCGCCCGATGCGTTTCCGGTTTCTTGACGGTTTGCGCGGCTGGGCGGCGGTCGTCGTATTACTTCATCACATATTCATCGACGGGTTGCCGCCGAATGGCTTCATGGCGGACCGGATATTTTGGGCCAAAGTTTTCTTTATGAACGGCACCTTCGCGGTCTGCCTGTTCTTCGTGATTTCCGGCTTCTCCCTGTCGATCAGTTATCTCAACACTGGCGATGAAAGAGGGTTGGCGCGCATGGCGGCCGGCCGCTATCTGCGATTGGCAATTCCGATCTTTACGATCTGTGCGATCACTTATTTGCTGTTGCACTTCAATGTCATTCCACCCGCGGCGCAGAGGCCCAGCCCGCTCGACATATTCGCGACATTCACTCCGTCCATAAAAGGATTGCTTGAATACTCGCTTTTCAGCGCATTCGTGTCGCAATCCAATGCCGAAAGTTACGATCCGCCGCTATGGACCATGTTCTATGAGTTTCTGGGCTCGTTCATGGTGTTCGCGATCCTGGCGCTTTTGCGATCCTGGCGCCTGCGCACCTGGTTTCTTGGCTTCCTGTTTATCGTCCTCGCGATCTACGGCCCATATTTTGCGCTGTTCGTGGCAGGCATTCTGATCGCGGACATCTTCCGGCAAATCGAGGGCTGGAGATTTCGCGATGTGGCCGGAGCCATGCTGTGTGTTGCTGGAATAGCCTCAAGCGTATTCATATCGCCGCACCTAAAGTACGTCATTGCTCCGGTTTGCCTGATCGCCGGTGTCGCGCTGTTCGCGCCGGCGAGACACCTTTTCGAAAATCGGCTTGCCGATTTTCTTGGCTGGATTTCCTTCCCACTGTATCTGGTGCAGGCCGCTGTCATCTATTCATTTTCCGTCCGTGGCTTGGATGCTCTTGGTTCCTTTGGCTTCGAGCCATCGATGCAGCGGTGGATCGTCGGCGTCGTGACCATACCGGTGGCGATTTTTTTCGCGATCCTGTTTTGTCCGGTCAACGACTTCGCAGTGACGGTATCGCGCCGCTTTGGGTCGGCGCTTTTTGGGTCGACAGATCGTAACATTCGGTATCTCGGGCCAAAGTCGCGGCCTGCCTAGGCTGACAGACGCATTAACTTTTCGCCCTCGCGAATCAGGTAGTGCATTGGCCGACATCAGCGATGATGGGGATGGCGGCCATGATGCGGGTGCGGCTGAAGGCAGATGGGCGGATCGTGGAAGTTCTGCCCGACGGCAGCGAGAAAACGGTCGATCACAACGATCCCGCGCAATTCGTGCGCCATGTGCGGGCGCGCTGCGGGCTGACACAGGCTGCGTTCGCCGAAAAAATCGAGGTGCCGATCGAGACAGTGCGCAATTGGGAACAGGGGAAGCGTCACCCGCGCGGGCCGGCACGTGCCTTGCTGAAGTTGATCGATCAAGCGCCGGACATTGCTTTCGCAACCTTAGGCGGAAAGCGGCGCTGACAAACCTTAGGAGGACTAATCCGCTATTCGGCGGGTGCGGCGGGGAGGCGTGCGCGAGGGGAGTAGCGCGCAACCCGCATCAACAGGAACATCGCGATCAGTATAGCGACATAAACGACGAGCTGCATTTCCGTCGGCCGTTCAGTATAGCCGATCAGCGCGTGCAACATGCGTCCAAAAATACTTTTTTCCGATAATAACCAGGACGTATCCCATACGGCGTGGTCGAGCGCCAAGAGTAGGCCCGCATTGTTGAGAAACTGTACGCACTGGGCCGCCATGCCGGCAGCCAGCAGGGCAATCAGCCAACTCGTCACCGAAAAAATGTGCCGGCTGGGTATTGCCAGCAGACCGAAGTAGGTCAGCGCGGTGAATGCCGCCCCGGCGGCAACCCCGAGCGCACCGCCGACCAGTAGCGAAGGTACTGTCGTGCCTGATGCAAATATTCCATAGAGGAAGAGCACAACTTCGGAGCCTTCGCGCAGCACCGCGAGGCCCACCACGACCGCCAGAGCGGTGAGCGGCCTGGCGCCTTCGCTCACCGCAGTGCCCACACGGCGCATTTCGTCGGCGATCTCGCGCCCGTGCCGCGCCATCCAGGCGTTGTGCCACATCAGCATGATGACGGCGATGCCTAGGACGCTGGCATTAAAGAGTTCCTGGCCGGAGCCCTGGAACGCGTCCGAGATGACGCCGGCAAACATCGCGACAATGCCCGCGCCCAGCACGCCGGCTCCGACGCCGATCGTCACCCAACGGCCTCGCCCGGGCACACCGCGCGTCGCCGCCATCACGATACCGACGATCAGGCCGGCCTCGATGACTTCACGAAAAACGATGATCAAAGCGCCAAGCATGATTTATTCCACGATCACGACGCCTTTGGCGGTGGCCTCATGATATTCGCCGATGAAAGGGTAGCGGCCAGGCTTAAGCGGGCCGATGCGCACCACACCTTTTGACTTGCCGGCGATAACTTTTTCAACCTTCAAGGCGCTACTGTCGAACTCCTCGGGCGTTGAGTCCTCATTGATCACGGTGATCATCACCCGCTGATCAGCCGGCACTTTAATCTCGGCAGGCGTGAACTTGTGATCCTTGATTGTCAGCACATAGTCGTCGGCGCGTGCTGGTACAGTCCCTGTGGTTAGGAGGGCAACGAAGCCAAGAGCGACGAGAACACCGCGCATTAAATCCTCACGTAAAGACTAGTCCTCACAAAACCATTAAACGCCGTGCATGCAATAACTTTCTTTTACTCTCGAATTATTCCAATGTAAGAGCATGGCTAAAAAGCGTACCGCTCATAGTGTTTCGTCACTTTGTGCCAGATCAAAATTCGCGTGATCTTTCGCCGCACCAGCCGCAGCCAGGCTTCCGGCGCCTACAGGAAGCCCTGTTGGCAGCTCTGCGACGGCGGGGCATTCTTCGCGGCCCGCCACCTTCCGAATGCCAAGACACTGTTCCAAGGAGATCGTGATGCAAGTAATTGAAGCTCATGGTGCCCGTATTCCAGCCATCGGACTGGGTACCATGACCCTGAAAGAGGATATCTGCGTACAGGCTGTCAGAACTGCATTGCAGATCGGATACCGCCACCTCGACACCGCCGCCTTCTATGGCAACGAAAAGGAGAATGGCGAGGGCTTGCGTCTATCGGGCCTGAAGCGGGAGGACGTATTCATATGCACCAAGGTGCGGCAGGGCGACCTGATGCCGGATGCATTCGCCAAGGTGCTCGAGCAAAGCCTCGCTAACCTCAAGCTGCCTTACGTGGATCTCCTGCTGATTCACTGGAACAACCCCGACATCCCGCTCAAGCTGTCCGTGGGCGCGCTGTGCAAGGCAAAGAAGGAAGGCAAGGCGAAGTATATCGGCGTCGCCAATTTCACCACCGCAATGCTGGATGAAGCCTGGTCTGTGACGTCAGAGCCCCTTGTCTGCAATCAGATCGAGATGCATCCCTTCATCAACCAGGACAAGGTCGTCGCCGCTTCCAAAAAGCGCGGAATGGCGGTCGTCGCATATTGTCCGATCGCGCGCGGCAAGGTCCCGGGCGCCGATGCGCTCGAGCGCATCGGCAAGACGCACGGCAAGAGCGCGGCGCAGGTCTCGCTGCGCTATTTGGTGCAAATGGGCGTGTGTTCAATTCCGCGCACGGCCACGCCCGAGCATCTGAAGCAGAATATCGAGGTGTTCGACTTCGCGCTCTCGGATGCCGAGATGGCGGAGCTCAAGAAACTTAATGCCACCAACATGCGCGTGGTCAATCCACCACACGCGCCGAAATGGGATACGCCGTGAGACGAACGAGCACGGCATTGATGGCCGCTTTGCTTAGCGTAGCGTCGGCGTTTGCCCAAGGCGAGAAGCCGGATGCGCGAGACTCCGCGGCAATCCATGAATGCATCAAGGCAAAGACCGGCCGGAATTGGGCTTGGGAAAATTGCATTGGTATTGTGTCCGAGCCTTGCGTTAAAGACGAGGGCGCAATGCCCCCATCGGAGGTGATCGCCTGTTACGATCGCGAAAAACTGGTGTGGGACAGTATCCTCAACGACAGCTTCCACCGGCTGCGCGGCAAGCTTGATGATCAGCAACAGCGTAAAATGCGTGAAATGCAGCGCGCGTGGATCGCGTCACGCGACAAAACCTGTGGCTTTATCTATGACTATTTCGAAGGCACCATGGCCAACCCCATGATTGCGGCTTGCTCGAGCCGCGAGACGGGCCGACGGGCGCTTTTCCTGCTGGGCTTCGCGAATGACTCGGAAGGCAAATAGAAGTGGCGGAGGCAGTCGAAGTCAAAGGTTTTAAAATTCCGATTGTCGGTCTTGGCACATGGGCGCTGCGCGGTCGCGATTGCGCGCGGCTAACCGAACAGGCAATCCGCCTGGGCTATCGCCACATCGACACGGCCCAAATGTACGACAATGAGCGCGAGGTGGGCGAGGGCGTGCGAGCCTCACGCCTGCGTTCAGAGGTTGTCGTTACGACGAAAGTGCAGCCGACGTTGCTTGCCCCGCACGATCTCGAACGTTCGGTGAAAGAAAGTTTGGCGCGGCTGCAACTCGACGTAATCGACCTCCTGTTGATTCATTGGCCCAATCCGCGCGTGCCGCTCGCCGAAACGCTCGGGGCTATGGCCAAAATGAAGCGTGAAGGTTACACGCGGCAGATCGGAGTTTCGAATTTTACGGTCGCCCTGCTTGAGGAGGCCACCAAGGCTTCGGCTGAACCGCTGGTCTGCAATCAGATCGAATGCCATCCTTTTCTCAATCAGGACAAGGTAATCGCGGCGTGCCGCAAACACGGGATGGCGGTCGTTGCGTACAGCCCGATCGCGCGCGGGAATGCGGTTGGCGACAAGTTACTGGAAAAGATCGGCAAGGCGCACGGCAAAAGCGCGGCGCAAGTATGTCTGCGCTGGCTGATCCAACAAGGCATCGTCGTCATACCACGCACCAGTAAACTGAACCGGCTGGAGGAAAATTTTGCGCTGTTCGACTTCGAATTAAGCGACGCCGAGATGCGCGAAATTGCCGGGCTTGGGCGCCGCGGCGGTCGAATCGTCGATTGGACCTGGTCGCCGAAGTGGGATTGAGGCGGTGTCCTTGTCGTGACTTTTGCAACCGACACAGCTCTCGTTCTTTTCTCCGGCGGGCAGGATTCGACCGTTTGCCTTGCCTGGGCCCTTGAACGCTTCGCACGCGTGGAAACGATAGGGTTCGATTACGGGCAGCGGCACGCCGTCGAACTTAAAGTCCGCGCGCGTTTGCGCGAAAGAATGGCGGCCTTGAATTCCGAATGGAAGGCACGGCTTGGCGACGATCACTTGCTTGAGCTCGATACTCTTGGCGCGATCTCTGATACGGCGCTTACCCGCGAGACCGCTATCAAGCTTGCCGCTAGCGGATTGCCGAGTACTTTTGTGCCAGGCCGTAATCTGATCTTTTTTTGCTTCGCCGGCGCATTGGCTTATCGGCGCGGTGTCCGTCATTTGGTCGCCGGCATGTGCGAGACGGACTATTCCGGCTATCCCGACTGCCGCGATGATACAGTTAAGGCTATACAGGTCGCCTTATCCCTCGGCCTCGACAAGCGGATCACCATCCATACCCCGCTGATGTGGGTCGACAAGGCCGATACCTTCGCCATGGCCGAGGAAATAGGGGGCAAAGCTTTTCTTGATCTCGTCATCGAGGACAGCCATAGCTGCTACCTGGGCGACCGGGCGAAGCGCCACGACTGGGGCTACGGTTGCGGTACTTGCCCCGCTTGCGAGTTGCGAGCGCAGGGTTACGCGAAATTTGTGAGCCGAAGAACGACATGACAGATAACGACAAGCGAATGCGTCGAGAGGGCATTATTTTTCTCGTATTGTTTTGCCTGACCATTCCGGCTGCCAACTGGATGATCGGGCATTTGGGAACCGTGTGCGTCGCGAACGGACCCTGTCTGGTGCCGGTGGCGCCCGGCGTCATGGCACCCTCCGGGGTCCTGATGATCGGTGCGGCGCTGGTGCTACGCGATTTGGTTCAACGCCGTCTTGGCGTCGAGTTCGGCATCGGCGCGATCGTTGCCGGCGCGGCCATTTCAGCGGGTCTGGCGCCGCCGTCACTGGTGTTGGCGTCAGCGGCGGCATTCCTGCTCTCGGAATTTGCCGACTTTGCGGTCTACACTCCTCTTGCCCGTCGGAGATTGGTGGCTGCGGTGGTTTCATCGAGCATTGTCGGCTTGATAGTCGATTCGATCGTGTTTCTTTGGCTTGCTTTCGGTTCGCTTGAGTTTCTGCCGGGGCAGATCGTCGGGAAGCTTTGGATGGTTCTGCTCGCGGTGCCGTTCGTTGCGTATATGCGCCGCCGTGACGAAAGGCTTGGACTGAAAGCCGCGTGAGGACTGGTTATGGGTTCGCCTATCGACATTCTGCGCAACGTCACCACCGGAACTATCACCACGATGTTGTTGAAAAAGGGCATCCGTCGCTCTTGGATGGCGGGCGCAATGCCGTTCGGCTTTTCGGGCAAACGCGTGGTAGGTCCGGCTTTTACGCTGCGGTTTGTTCCGGTCCGTGAGGATCTCGCGACTCCGGAGAGCTGGTCCAAGCCGATTTCAACACGCGGCGCCATTGAAGCCATGCCGGACAACTGTGTTGTTGTCGCCGATGCCATGGGCATCACGGGCGCCGGAATATTCGGCGACATTTTGTGTATGCGCATGGTCAAGCGCGGTGTCACTGCGTTGATCACCGACGGCGTCATGCGCGACAAGCATGGCGTGCTGGCGACCGGTCTGCCGGTTTGGTGCGCGGGCGTTGCGGCGCCAGCCTCGGTCAACCAGCTGACCTTCGTCGGCTGGAATGAACCAATCGGATGTGGCGGCTGCGCGATTTTTCCGGACGACATTATTGTAGCGGATGACGACGGCGCGGTGGTGATACCCAAGGATTTGGCAGATTTCGTTGCCAATGAAGGAGCGGAGCACGAACTCCTCGAAAGCTGGTTGGTGCAGGAGGTGGAGAAGGGGGCGAAGCTGCCCGGCCTCTATCCCCCCAACGAAGAAAACAAAAAGCGTTACGAGGATTGGAAAAAGACGCGCTGATGTTCTTCATCCTCTCGAAGGTTGTCGGCCTTCTGCTGTTGCCCTCAAACTTTTTGATCCTGCTGGCGATTGCGGGCGTGCTTCTGATGACGACGCGTTGGAGGCGCACCGGGGTAAGCGTGACCGTGGCTAGCGTTATTTTGCTCGCGGCCGCGGGCTTCCTGCCCATAGGACAACTGCTCCTTCGCCCGCTGGAAAGCCGCTTTCCGCAGTGGAATGCAAGCCGGGGTGCACCAAACGGAATCATCATTCTGGGCGGTGCAATTTCACCGAAACTCTCGCGCGACTACGGCGAGCCCATTGTCGGTGGCGACGCCGGCCGAATCATTGCCATGGGGAAGCTTGCGCGCGCTTATCCTGATGCGCGCATTGTTTATTCAGGCGGGGATGGCAGTCTGCTCAGCAACCAGCCGGCGGAAGCGAATTTCGTTTCACCGCTGCTCGATAATTTCGGCGTCAGCCGCGATCGTCTGATATCGGAACCGCGCTCCCGCAATACGGCGGAAAACGCCGCTTTCACGAAGGATCTCGTGAAACCAAAACTCGGCGAACGATGGCTTCTCGTCACATCGGCGCAGCACATGCCGCGCGCAGTTGGCTGTTTCCGGGCGGTGGGATTCCCGGTCGAAGCTTACCCCGTTGGCTGGCACACAGATCAAGCGGAACTGATGATGCCAAGGACTTTTTCAGAAGGATTGGGGCAACTGGATAGCGCCGCCTATGAATGGATCGGCCTGCTTGCCTATCGGTTGACGGGCAGAACGAACGAATTCCTGCCGGCGCCGTGAGTCGCTATCGTTTGCGAAGTTTCCGGCAAAATACGTCGTAGATCGCACCGATAACAATCCGCGCCTCTTCGCTCGCGAGCTTGTAATAAATTGCCTTGCCGTCGCGCCGCGTGGACACGAGCCCGTCCGCACGCAGGCGGGCGAGCTGCTGCGATACTGTCGGCTGTCGCAGATTGAGCAGATTTTCCAACTCGCCTACAGACTTCTCGCCCTCGGCGAGAATGCACAGGATCAAGAGTCGGCTCTCATGCGCTAACGCTTTGAGGAAATTGCTCGCGCGCTTTGAGTTTTCGACCATCCGGTCGAGTTCGTTTGAACGGGCGCGACCTTCCAGGTGATGCAATTCCATTAGTGCACCAATTAATGGCGTTTCGACGCCGTCAGAATACAGACGATCAACCGGCAACGCGCAACGATTTTTCGAATAACAGCGCTGGTTCTCCACCCGTTCCGACTGAGTCCAGTTTTTTAATCAGTGCAGCGAGCAATCCCCAGAAATGTTCCTCGCCAGGATAGCCGCGAATACGACCGATTTCCTCGCCTTTATCAATCAAAACAAACAGTGGTGCGAGCCGTTCCACGTTGATGAAAGCCAGATCCGGCGGCAACGGACGATCGATGTTCACGCGGCGCAGCGGTGCGCGATGGCCTTCGATTGTTTTGGGATAAATCGGCGCAATTTCACGGTCAAACGTTTCACACCATGCACAGCCCGTTTGTTCAAACATTATAAGTTCCGCCGCGCGTACATTCTCGAACGCCGATAAAATAAACATCGCGGCAGCAAGCGCGATACGAGAAAATAATTTCTGAGTTTGCAGCATAAGCGCCAACTTCATTCCTCATTTGAACGGAGGATGGGATGATGGAAGCTATTGAATCGCGGGAAATATATCACAAACTCGCGCGAAGCACCGCGACAATGCCGGCGGCCAACGAGGTTCAGCCGTAACGGAACGCCAGCAAGTTATCGAACGAGCGCAGTTCGATCAGAACGCGATGAAGAAGGTCGGCATCGCGGGTAGCAATCGCCTTAGGTATCAGGGTCAGGCTCGCCTTGGCGCCATCGACCAGACGGCGAAATTCGGGCGCCGTGCGCACAGCCTCGCTTGCTATCCCGTCACACCGGTTGAGGTCGGCACCATAGTTTAATGCCTTTTCGGCAACGCCGGAGCGTACCGTGGCATCGTCCCAATTGAGCGCCCGGTCGTTGTAGACCATGAGCGCATCCATCGCGTTGTTGGCGTCGCGCACGCAATCGGCCAGCACGACGACACCGCTTGCCTTGCGCAAGGCGTAGAGATCGCCGCGAATTGCATTGAGTGAATCGCCGGCGGCGTCGAGTCGTCCCATTTTGAGCATGAGGTCGGCGCCGACGAGCCGCGCGCTCACAACCGTGAACAACTTGCCGTAAAGGGCATTGCCCGCAAAAATGTCTGGCCGATTTCCGGAAAAACGCTCGGTGAACCTGATCCAGGCATCGCGCAATCGGTCTATCTCGAGGGAAGCAAGATCGTTGTTACCGGTTCGCAGGTAGCCAATCGCGACCCGATTGTGGGCGCTGGCCGCCTCGAGCGCGGCGTTAAAATCGGCAAGATCATCCGCGCGAGCGACCGGATTGATGACCAATAGAGCGACGACGAGGCATGCGACACGAGCGGCCCAGGGCGGCATCGGCGTTCATCCAATTTTGACGCGTGACTCCATATGCTTGTAAATATAGGCGTCGTCGCCAGTGCCGACGAGATCGACTTGGCCGCTTGGTTTATAAGAGCTGACCATGATTGGACGGCGAAATCTGTTGATTGGTGCTGCATCTATAGCTGCGGTTGCCGCCTCGCGCGCGCGGGCAGAACAGCCGATATTGACAGATGACGGGCTCTACAAGCAGTCCTGGTTTCTGGAAAGCTTTCTAGACCTTGCCGATGATCTCGATGGCGCCGGCAAAGAGGGCAAGCGCTTTGTGATTATGTGGGAGCTCAAAGGGTGCCCTTATTGCAAAGAGACACATTTCGTCAATTTTGCGCAGCCGCGAATCGCCGACTACGTGAAAACGAATTTTGAAGTGCTGCAGCTCAACATTATCGGGTCACGCAAGGTTATCGATTTTGACGGCGCCGAGCTCTCGGAAAAAGAGCTGGCCGCAAAATACGGTGTGCGCTTCACGCCCACCTTTCAATTCTTTGGAGAAAAGGCCGCGACGCTTAAAACTTTGTCGCCGGCCAGGCGCGAGGTGGCGCGTTCTCCCGGTTATTTGCTGCCCGATGATTTTCTCGCCATGTTCCGCTACGTGCGAGAGAAAGCTTATGAGAGCAAAAGCTTTCGCGACTACCTGAAGGCGATGCCGAGCTAATCGCTTCGACCGTGTGAATATTCTTATTGATGAATATGATTTGAACAAGCGGTCGACCGCCGCTATGGTCGGCCAAGACTGGCTTGGCTCTGCGCCAAGACGATCAGCCGGGAGGAATTATCGATGCGGCAATTATCTCGTCGCGACGCCTTGGCGCTCGGCGCCTTGGGCGCGGCGGTAACGTTCTTCGGCCCACAGGAGCGAGCGTCCGCGGCAGTCAAGGAAGCGGCCGATCAGATCGCCAGATTTACCGGCGGCAAGACGGCGACAACTGGAAAGGTGTCGATCGAATTGCCCGAGATCGCGGAAAACGGCAACACTGTGCCGTTGTCTGTTTCGGTCGATGCTCCCATGACGGCCGACGATTACGTCAGCGAGATTCTTGTCGTCGCCGACGGCAATCCCAATCCAGGTGTCGCCACATTCCAGTTCTCACCGCTTTCCGGTAAGGCGGAAGCGTCCACGCGAATTCGCCTCGCTACAACGCAGAACATCATTGCCGTTGCAAAGACAAGCAAGGGCGAATTTTTGACCAATCAGAAGCTGGTGAAAGTCACAATCGGCGGCTGCGGCGGCTAAGCCGACAGCAATCAGGAGAGAATCATGGCGGAAAAGCCACGGCTCAAGCTTCCGAAGGAAGCAAAGAAAGGTGAAGTCATTGAGATCAAAACCTTGCTGCCGCACGTCATGGAGTCGGGCCAGCGTAAGGACAAGGACGGTAAGGCGATTCCGCGAAAGATCATCAACAAATTCGTTTGCGAGTTCAATGGCAAGCCGGTGTTTACGGCCAATCTTGAACCGGCGGTCGCAGCTAATCCCTATATGCAGTTCCACGCAAAGGTAGAGGAAAGCGGCACTTTCAAATTTACCTGGACCGACGACGACGGCACGATCATTACCGCAGAAGAAAGCATCACCGTCAGCTAATGGCGCTTTGTGCAAAGGCATGACGCGGCCTAGAAAGAAATATGTTGGGAGGATCCGATGATGCGCGGCAGAGTTCTGGCGATGGGCGCAGCCGCAGGGTTATTTACGATTGCTGCCTTCGTCGTCGGTCGGCCGGACGCTGGTGCACAGGCTATCAAAAAGGAAGCGCCACTCGAAATCAGTGGTGATGCTTCGGCGCGTCCCTGGAAGCGTTACGCCGGCTGGCCGGCACGCGACGAATCCAAGTGGAACACCCTTGCGCAGGTATCTTCGCCGCCAGCGCCAAAGGCGCCGCGGAAGCTCGCTGGTCCGGTCACGGGCGATGCGACGAAAGGTGCCGAGCTGGTTGCCGATCGAAACCGGGGAGGCTCGTGCCTTGCTTGCCATGTCATGGGCCCCGCCGGTGGCGCCAATCTCCCCGGGAATGTCGGACCCGATCTTTCGGAAATCGGCAACGCGGGCCGCGAGGATGAGTATTTGTTCAACTATGTTTACGATCCGCGCGTTTATAACCCGGAAACGGTGATGCCGCCCTGGGGCGGCCACGGTCTGTTTAACGACCAAGAGATCGGGGACATCGTTGTGTTCCTCAAGACGTTGAAATCTCCGGCAGCGTTCAAAACCGAATTGGACAATCCAGACAAACGTCCGGCGCCCGTCGAGAAACGCGAAAATCTCGACCCGATCGAAAATCCGGGCATGTGGGCCGTGGACAAGGCGCAGGATCTTTGGAAGCAGGCGGGTGCCGCCGGCAAGTCGTGCCAGAGCTGCCATGCCGACGCCAAGACCGAATTTAAGAGCTGGGCCGCGTCGATGCCAAGGTGGGAGCCGCGGCTTAACAAGGTGCTGGGCGTTGAGGAGTTCGTCACTCGTCACGCCAAGGCTACCACCGGTGTGGACTGGTTGATGGAGACCGACGAGAACCGCGCCATGTCGGTTTATCTGCACTTCCTGGCCAACGGCACACCGATCCATGTCGATACAACGAGCGCGGAATCGAAGGCGGCGATTGAGCGCGGCAAGGAGCTTTCCAACCGCAAGCTTGGCGAACTCAACTTTGCCTGTACCGATTGTCACGGCAAATCGGCGAACCACTGGATTCGTGGCCAGTGGCTGGGCGAGCCGAAGGGGCAGTACGACCATTTTCCGACATGGCGCACCAGCCTGTTGGCAATCTGGGATATCCGGCAGCGCTTCCAGTGGTGTCAGGTTAACATTCGCGCTGACGAACTGCCGCCCGATGCCAAGGAATATGGCGATCTCGAGTTATATCTCGCCGCCCAGAACGAAGGGCAGAATCTCAGCGTGCCGGGCATCAGGCACTGAGGCCGCTGCCCTCTGTGGTTGTCGTCTATCGAGGTTTGCTCGGGCCTCGGAATGACCGGTTGTTCGTGGACACGCGATGATTACTCGCCGCGAAATTCTTCAAGTCGGCGCGGCCAGCGCCGCACTCGTTGCGGGTGGCGGCGGTTTTACGCGCGCCATGGCGCAGCAGCGGTTGAGCGAAGCGGAGCTGCTTAAATTCGACGCGTTCGGCAACGTTACGGTGCTGCATGTCGCCGACATTCACGGCCAGCTAACACCGGTTTATTTTCGCGAACCGTCGATCAATCTGGGCGTCGGCGAGGCGAGGGGCCTGCCGCCGCATTTGACCGGCAAGGATTTCCTCAAGCGATTCGGCATCGCGGAGAAATCCGCGGCAGCTTATGCGCTGACCTCCGAGGATTTTTCGGCGCTGGCAAAGTCATACGGCCGTATCGGCGGACTCGACCGGCTGGCGACGGTCGTCAAGCGCGTGCGCGCCGAGCGCGGCGACAAGGTGCTGTTGCTCGATGGCGGCGACACCTGGCAGGGCTCGCTCGAGGCCAATGCAAGTCGCGGCCAGTGCATGGTCGACTGCATGGAGCTGCTAAAGCCTGATGCCACGACTGGCCATTGGGAATTCACCTATGGCGAGGCACGGGTGAAGGAGCTCATCAAAGGACTTGGATTTCCGTTCCTGGCGCTCAATGTGCGCGACACCGAATGGAACGAACCGGTGTTCGATGCCGCGAAGATGTTCGAACGCGGTGGTGTGAAAGTCGCGGTGCTCGGACAAGCCTTCCCCTATACGCCGGTTGCCAATCCACGCTGGCTGATGCCGAAATGGTCATTCGGCATCCGCGAGGAGGACGTGCGCGGCAATGTCGAGAAAGCGCGCAAAGCCGGCGCGCAGCTCGTCGTGCTTCTCTCGCACAATGGATTTGACGTTGACCGTAAACTTGCCTCGCGCGTCAGTGGCATTGATGTGATCCTCACCAGTCATACGCATGATGCCTTGCCGGAAGTGGTAAAGGTGGGCAACACGCTGTTGGTGGCGTCCGGAAGTCACGGGAAATTCGTCTCGCGGCTTGATCTTGATGTGCAGAACGGCGCGGTGAAAGACTTTCGTTACAAGCTGATCCCGTTGTTCGCGGACGCGATCAGGCCGGACACCGAGATGGCGGCGGCAATTGCCAAGGCGCGCGCGCCTTATGCCAAGGAGCTTGCACGTGAGGTTGGCCGTACCGATTCGCTGCTATACCGGCGCGGCAATTTCAACGGCACGTTCGACGATCTGATTTGCGCTGCGCTTCTGAAGGAACGCGACGCCGAAATTGCGCTATCGCCCGGCTTCCGTTGGGGCACCAGTGTGCTGCCCGGCCAGCCGATTACCATCGAAGATATCCACAACGCCACGGCGATCACCTATCCGCAGGTTTACCGGACGTCCATGACCGGCGAACGGTTGAAGGAGGTCCTGGAGGATGTTGCCGACAACTTGTTCAATCCAGATCCCTACTACCAGCAGGGCGGTGACATGGTCCGCTGTGGAGGGCTTGGCTATGCGATCGACGTTTCCAAATCGATCGGCAAGCGCATTTCGGAAATGACACACCTTAAATCCGCCAAGTCCATTGAACCCAAAAGAGAATATGTGGTTGCCGGTTGGGCGAGCGTAAATGAAGGCACCGAAGGGCCGCCGGTGTGGGACCTGGTCGAGCGATATGTCGCCACGGAAAAGACGGTAAAGCTTGCGCCCAACGCGAGCGTGAAAATTTCCGGGGTCTAGCCGGCCGAGTCCTATTACATTCATGAAATAGAATGTGATACGAGCGTGAGTGCAAGCCGATCCGCCGGGGAGGTGCTGATGACGGAGCCAACCGACACGCGCGCCACGCGCCGTCGCTTTCTTTCCGGCGCAGCCGGGCTCGCTGCCGGCGCGAGCGCAGCGCGCGCCGATAACGTCAAGAATCTTCCACCCAACGTGGCGGACTGGACGCGCCAGCTCGGCGAGGGTGTTGGCGTGCGCGCTTATGGCAATCCATCCAAATACGAAAAGCAGGTTATTCGCCGGACAGTCCCCTGGCTGACGGCAACGCCCGAATCCTCGGTCAGCTTTACCCCACTGCATCAGCTCGACGGCATCATCACTCCGAACGGATTGTGCTTCGAACGTCATCACGGAGGCGTCGCCGAAATCGATCCCAATGATTACCGGCTGATGCTGCATGGGTTGGTCGAAAAGCCTCTGATATTCACCCTCGATGAGCTCAAACGTTTGCCGCGCGTCAACAAGATCTATTTCCTGGAATGCGCCGCCAATTCGGGCATGGAATGGCGTGGTGCGCAGCTTAATGGCTGTCAGTATACCCACGGCATGGTGCATTGCGTGCAATACACCGGCGTGCCTTTGAAAGTTCTGCTGGAGCAGGCCGGTCCCAGGCCGAATGCAAAATGGATCATGGCCGAAGGCGGCGACGCCGCGGCGATGAACCGTTCGATCCCGCTCGGCAAGGCGCTCGACGACTGTATCGTTGCCTATCGCATGAATGGCGAAATGCTTCGCCCTGAACAAGGCTATCCCGTGCGGCTGGTGGTGCCGGGCTGGGAAGGCAATGTCTGGGTGAAATGGTTGCGCCGCCTGAAGATCGGCGACCAGCCTTGGTTCACGCGCGAAGAAACGTCCAAGTACACCGACCTGCTCGAAAACGGCAAAGCACGTCAATTCACGTTTGTCATGGATGCAAAGTCGATCATTACATCGCCGTCACCGCAAGCGCCGGTGAAACAGAGGGGGTTCAATGTGATCTCTGGCCTGGCGTGGTCGGGCCGCGGCAAGATCAGGCGCGTCGACGTGTCGTTCGACGGTGGACGCAATTGGCGCACAGCGCGAATTGACGGACCGGTGTTCAACAAGGCCTGCGTGCGTTTCTACCACGACCTCGACTGGAACGGCGAAGAGCTTTTGCTGCAGTCGCGCGCTATGGACGACACCGGCTATGTCCAGCCCAGCAAGGATGCCTTGCGCAAGATCCGCGGCGTCAATTCGATCTACCATAACAACGGAATTCAAACCTGGGCACTCAAGGCGAACGGCGAGGTCGAGAATGTCGAGGTTGGCTAGTTCCGCGCTTCTGGCCGCGCTTCTGCTCACTGCCGCCCCGGCGCAGGCGCAGACGAAAAGCGACGCTCCGCGCAATTACGACATCGGGCAGGCCGCTACCCCGGAGCAAATTGCCGGATGGGATATCGACGTGCGGCCAGACGGGCAGGGTGCCCCGCCAGGCCGCGGCTCGGTCAAAGCCGGGGAAAAGGTTTACCTCGACAAGTGCGCGGCCTGCCACGGCGAATTTGGTGAAAGCGCCGGTCGTTGGCCCCAACTCGCGCAAGGCAAGGGCACGCTCGCCTCGCACGATCCGGTCAAAACAGTTGGTTCCTATTTCCCCTATCTGTCGAGCGTATTCGACTATATCCGGCGTTCCATGCCATTCGGCGACGCGGAATCGCTCAGCAATGATGAGCTCTACGCCGTCGTAGCTTATGTGCTCAATCTCAATGATATCGTCGACGACAAGTTCGTTTTGTCAAAAGAAACCTGGGCTCAGGTAAAAATGCCGAACCAGGGTGGCTTCTACGACGACGATCGGGAAAAGACCGAGAAGGCCTTCTGGAATCCAAATCCTTGCATGAAGGATTGCCGTGCTCCTGTAAAAATCACCGGTCACGCGCAGGCGGTCGATGTAACACCGGACGATAAAACGCAAAAACGCGGGGTGGAGTAGCATCCCGGCGCCAATTCGCATATGACATTCCGGACACTTTCGACGACCAGCCGGGATTCTTATGGCCAAGCTCAATCTTTCCATCGCCGTGCGCGACTACGACCGGACGCGCCCATTGTCCGACGGGCTCGTGCAAATCGATGGTGTCGATCCGGTATTTATGGCGCTCGACCCCGAGGAAATTTTCTTCCGCGCCTTCCGCCGTGCGGAATTCGATATTTGCGAATTGTCGATGTCGAGCTTTACGGTGAAAACCGCGCAGGGCAATTGCCCCTATGTCGGCGTTCCGGCCTTCGTGTCGCGCGCCTTCCGGCATACGGCGATTTATGTGCGCACCGATCGCATCAAGAAGCCGGGCGACCTCAAGGGCAAGAAAATCGGAGTACCGGAGTATCAGCTGACGGCAAACGTGTGGGCGCGCGCGATCCTCGAGGATGACCACGGCGTAAAACCGTCCGACATACATTGGATCAGAGGTGGACTGGAAGAAGCCGGCCGGCCGGAAAAAATAGCCATTAGCCTGCCGAAGAATGTACGGCTCGATAACGCGCCAGAGGGACGTACGCTGTCGAGCATGCTTGAAGCAGGCGAGATCGATGGCTTCGTCGGCCCGCGCGTGCCTCCCGGTTTCGGCCGCCACCCGCAAATTGGCTGGTTATTTCCCGATCCGGTGGCGGCAGCCAAAGATTATTACAAACGCACGGGTATCTTCCCGATCATGCACATTGTTGGTGTGCGTCGAGAACTTGCGGAGCAACACCCGTGGTTACCGGGCGCGGTTTTCAAGGCCTTCGAGCACGCGAAGACGATCGCGCTCGAAAAGCTCGCCGATACATCGTCGACGAAAGTGACGCTGCCCTTCGTCGAAGAACGACTCATGGAAGCCCGTGCGCTGATGGGGGAAGACTTCTGGTCATATGGTGTCGCGCCAAACCGCAAGACGCTGGAGACCTTCCTGCGCCATCATCATTCGCAGGGTCTTTCACCGCGGTTGGTGACAATCGAGGAAATGTTTCATCCCGGGACGCTTGAAACATTCAAGCTCTAGCCGCAATCGAAACAGATGAAGATCATTGCACGATCGATCGAGATCAGAGTCATGAGCGGCGGCGCGCCGAAGGAGGTATTCGCCGAGCTTACCCCGCGGTTCGAGCAAAAGACCGGAAACAAAGTGACCTTCGTTTATGATGTTCTCAGCGCGCTGCGCGACAAGATTGCGGCGGGCGAAAAAGCGGACGTGTTGGTGATGCCGGTGCCGATGCTCGATGGTTATGGCAAGGATGGCAAGGTGCGCGCCGACAGCCGGGCGACTTTCGGCAGCGTCGGCACAAGCGTAGTGGTGAAAGAGGGCATGCCTCAACCGGATATTTCCACGAAAGAAAAGTTTCGTGCGGCGATGCTATCGGCGCGATCCGTCGTGCACGCCACGCCGGGCAAGACGCCAAGCGGTACCCACATGGGCAAGGTGATGGAGCAACTCGGCATCGCTGGCGAAATGGCGAAGAAGACCGTTCACCGGCCGGCTCTCGACGGTGGCGTGCAGCTGGTGGCGGACGGTCCGGCCGAAATCGGCATCTATCCGGCAAGCGAAGTTGCGAATGTCAAAGGCGTGGCTGTTGTCGGATCGCTACCGGCCGGTATCGATTTCAACACGCTTTATGGCGCTGCCGCCACGACCGACAGCGCGGCGAGCGATGCGGCCACGGCATTCGTGAAATTCATGGCTGCGCCTGAAAATCGCGGCGTCTGGAAGAACGCGGGGTTCGATCCACCCGGCTAGGCTTTCGCCGGCTTGATTTTCAAATGGATGTTCTTCTCCTGCGTGAAGGCGAGCATCTCTTCGAAGCATTCTTCGCGTCCCAGGCCCGACTGCTTGAAGCCGCCGAATGGCGCTCCGAGAAAGTGCTTGCTCACTTCGTTGACCCACACGTATCCCGCCTGCACCGCAAGAGCGGTGCGATGCGCGGTTGAAAGATCATTGGTCCAAATCGAAGCGGTGAGCCCGTATTCGACCGCGTTGACCATCTCAAGCATCCTGGCCTCGTCCCGCCACTTGAATACGCCGAGCACAGGTCCGAAGATCTCCTCGCGCGCGATGCGGTTTTTCTCGGTCACCGCGAACACTGTGGGTTCGATGTAAAAGCCGCTCTTGAGGGCCGGATCCGACGGCGGCCCGCCACCGGTAATCAATTCGGCGCCTTCGCTCTTCGCCGAATCAATGAAACTCATGACCCGGTCGAATTGTTGCTTTGAAACAATCGCGCCCATCGTGGTGGTCGGATCGGTGGGGATGCCGGGCTTGTAGTATTTGATCTTCTCCTTCACCCGCGCGATGACCGCATCGTGTATTTTCTCATGGATAAAGGCCCGGCTGGTCGAGCCGCATGACTGGCCGCACCAGGTGAAGTTCATGCCGCCGATCACTGCCGCCGCAACTTCATCCGGGTCAGCGTCGGCAAAGGCGATCAGGGCATTCTTGCCGCCAAGTTCAAGCATGGTGCGTTTGACCGTATCGGAGGCGGCTTTCATCACCGCGCGCCCGGTTGGCACGCTGCCGATGAGGGCGATCATCGCGACGTCCGGATGACTTGCCAGTCGTTGCCCAGCTTCACGTCCGCCGGGCACGACGTTGAACGCGCCGGCTGGCAGGAGCCCGCCAATCAATTCGGCCAGCCGCAACGAGGATAACGGCGCCTGTTCCGGCGGCTTCACCACCACGGTATTGCCGGCGGCGAGAGGTGCGGCGGATTTGCCCGCACAGAACATAAACGGGTGGTTGAACGGTATAATGCGGCCAACGACACCGAGAGGCTCGCGCACCGAAAAATTGACGACATCCGGGCCCATCGGAATCGATGTGCCCTTCATCTCGGTCACAAATCCGGCGAAGAATTCCATTTGCGCAGCCGCGATCATCGCGTCGCTGACCATTTCCTTCACCGGATTGCCGCAGTCCGCGGCATCGATCATTGCAAGTTCATTGGCATTTTGCCGCAAGATTTCTGCAATTCGTCGCAAGATCTTGGCGCGCTCGAGAGGCAGCACGCGTCGCCACTCTTTGAACGCGGACTTCGCCGAGGCAACGGCGGCATCAACATCGTCAGCACCGGAATCGGCAACCTTGCCCAATGATTGCCCGGTGCCAGGGCTGATCGTATCGACATAACGCCCGGCCTTCGGCTCGTGCCATGCGCCACCGTAATAGGCGCCGCGATTCTTTGGCAGAACCACGGCTTGCGCGGACGCTGCTTGAGGAGACACTGCGGTCGTCATGGGACTCACCCTAGGGCTTGCTTCGGCGTGCGCTGTTTATTTGCGCGGCGGAATTTGGATCAATTCAGTGATCTGTTGCTTGCTGAGTGGCGCCGGAATGAACTTGAGGTTCACAGCTTCCGGGATCAACGTATCGAGACCCTGAATTTGGTCAGGATCGACCAGGCCTTTCGGAAAGAACTCGTCGCGCACACGCCTGGCCATGGCTTCCGGCACCCGCACGAATTCAGCATAGTCCTTGATGACCTGCGGATTGTCCGAATACATGTAGTCAATGGATTCGCGGTAGGCGCGCATGAAGCGGTCCAGTACGTCTTTTCGGTCTTCCAGAACTTTGGCATTGGCGACCAGCACGCGAATGGTCTGGCCGCGCACGAGCGCGGCGTCTGTTGCCTTGGCAATAATGTGAATCTTTCCTTCCTCAATCTCCTTCAGGCCAAATGGCGGCGATGCCCAGCCGACATCGACCTGGTCGGTCATCACCGCGGTCAGCGTTGCGCTCGGCGATCCGGTGGTCTGGGTTTTGGTGCCGGCAAGCTTGTATTCGTCAATGAAGGCACGCACGACGCTGTGGGTCGACGAACCGTTGCTCGAATAAGCGATGGTATAGCCGTTTGTGTCCTTTAATGTCTTGATGGCGGGATTCTTGGCGTACCAATAATCGGCGGCACCAGTCGCCTGTGCACCGACGATGCGCACCGGCGCTCCTTTCGAATATGCGGCCATGGCACCGAGCGTTCCGACGGCAAGTCCGAGATCAACGCCGCCGGCTATCACGGGCTGCAGCGTTTCGCCGCTGCCGGATGTATAGATCATTTCGAGCTGGAGGCCGTGTTTCTTGAAAATGCCGGCCTTTTCGCCGAGATGGGTTATCGCGGTGTCCCAGTTACCGCGTTGACCGATGGTCATCTTCACCAGGTCGTCCGCCGATGCGGAGCCGGAGAAGGCCCCAACGGCGATCATCGCCAACCCGAGCCGTACCCATTTCCTCATGACGAACTACCCCTTTCTGCCGCGCTTTAGGTTCTCTTGATGCTATCGAGGCCGCCCAGCCGGCCGATCAGCGCATTGGCCCCGATTGCGAGCACGAACAGCACAATCAGCATGGCATACATGCGCGGCATGTCGAACACGCTATAAGCCTGAATGATCAGGAAGCCGATACCCTTGTTGGACAGCTTTGTTTCGGCAAGCAGAGTACCGATCAGCGCAAAGCCGAAGCCGAGCCGTACGCCGTTGATGATCGGGTGTCGCATGGCAGGCAAGTAAATCTTGCGGACCATCTGTGCGGTGGAGGCGCGAAAGCTCTTGCCGACGCGAATGAGCACCTTGTCGATTTGCCGCATCCCGGCGGCGACGTTGAGCGCCACGGGAAAAAAACACGACAGGGTGCCGAGCGCGACCTTGGATTCAGGGCCCACCCCGAACCACATGATCATGACCGGGAAGAATATGATCTTCGGCGTCGGCCCGAGATAATAAAGATAAGGCTCGAAGGCTTTGGACAGAAAACGGTTTCCGCCAAGCAAAAGGCCGACCACGAGGCCGGCAAGCCCGCCGATTGTCAGCGCCGTGGCGATTTCGGCGGCGGTGACGCCGAGATGAAAATAATAACTACGGTCCGAGAGCAACGTGGCCAGGGCGCGGCCGATCGACAGCAGCGAAGGGACCACGTCGCGGTAAAGCCAGCCAGAATCGGCCAGCAGTTCCCACAGCGCCAACACGCCGAGGATGATCGCAACGCGCAGCAGCGTCACCGGGTTCACGATCGGTGCGGCAACCGCCGCCTGCCTCAATCGACCGGTCTCAGCCATCGTTCAGCCTTTTCCAGCGCGATGAAAAACAACACGCTCACGAGAACGACAAAGCAGATCGCGGCATATGTGCCGGCAAGATCATAACGCTCGGCCAGGTCATTGATGAGTTGTCCGAGCCCGCCGAAATTGATGAGAAATTCCGTGCCGACGATATTGATCAGCGCGAAGATCAACCCGAGCCGTATTCCCACAAAGATGGTCGGCAACGCCGCCGGAAACAGAATTTTCCAGAATTGCTGGGTCGCCGTGAGATTGAAGCTGCGCCCCACATTAACGAGAACTTTGCGCGTGCCGGATATGCCTTCTATGGTTTTTAGGATGACCGGCGGCAAAGCGGAGAAGAACCCCATCATGATGATGGTCCAGGCGTTGCGGCCAAAGATCACCATGAACAACGGATAGGCCAAAACCAGCGGTGCTGAGGCAAATGCGGCGACCCAGGTTTCGCAGGCTCTTTGCAGCAGGCTGAACCGCTGCATGATCACGCCGATGGTGACGCCGCATATCGTGACCATCACACCGGCGGCGACGCATTCGGCGGCCGTCAAAATGAAACGACGGACAATGTTCTCCTCCAGAAACAGGCGGCCAAAGCTTGTAATGATCTCCGACGGCGCAGGTATAATATAGCGGTTGAGCAGACCGGTGCGGATAGACACTTCAATAATGAGAACAAAAGCAACAAATGAGCCCAAGCCCACCAGCTGGGGGGCGTAGTTTCGAGGTGAGCGGGAAGCGGGGGCGGCGACGACTGTCATACAGCACGCTCGTCATGGTTCAGCATGCTTTTTTCCTCGTCACGCATGCCGCGATTTGCTTCCTCGCGCAGATCGTTCCAGATTTGCGCGACATAGCGGCCGAAAGCCTCGCTGCCCACAATTTCCGACGTACGCGGCCGCGGCAGATCGATATCGACGATACGCTTCACCTTGCCCGGCCGATACGTCATCACCAGAATGCGATCTGACATCTGCACCGCCTCGGTGATGTTGTGGGTGATCAGCAGCGTCGTTTGCTTCAACTGCTGCTGGATTTGCAGAACCTTGTCGCCAAGCAACAACCGTGTTTGCTCGTCGAGTGCGGCAAAGGGTTCGTCCATCAACAGGATTTTCGGCTCCGAGGCGAGAGTTCTCGCGAGCGACACGCGTTGTCGCATCCCGCCAGACAGTTCGCCCGGATAACGGTTTTCGAATCCGTCGAGACCAACCATCTTGATGAAATGCCGCGCGCGCTCGGCGCGTTTGGTTTTGGGCATGCCGACAAGTTCCAGCGGGAAAACGACGTTGTCGATGACCGTCCGCCAGGGGAATGTCGATTCTTCCTGGAACACCATGCCGATCGACTTATGCGGTCCGGAAATTGTCTCGCCCCCGACACTCACCGTCCCTTGGTGGCTCGCGAGCAAACCGCCGATCACGTTAAACAGTGTCGACTTGCCGCAGCCCGATGGGCCGATGACCGAAAGGAATTCGCCCGGACTGACTTTGAATGAAACACTGTCGACGGCCGTGATCGGGCCTTCGGGCGTGTCGAATTGCACGAAGATATCGTCGGCCACGAGCATGGCATTGGCGGATGCTGGAGCGAACGCCATTGGACGCTAGTCGCTCGTTCGGGTCATGATCGCGGTTACCGGAGCAGTGTAACCCGGTTCGACCCGGACATCGACGACGGCAACGGCACCGTTTTCGACGGCGGCGATCGCCTTTTCGAACGTGGACGCGAGATCGGCGACTCTGGTGACAGGGCCGAAGCCCTCCGCGCCTTGCGCGCGCGCCATGCTGGCGAGGTCAATGTCGGGCTCCGAGATACGTTGGCCAACCCAACGGTTTTCTATCGGGCGGTTGCGCACGCGAGCAACGCGCTCCTGGTGCAGTTCGTCATTGAAGAACGAACGGTTGTTGGCAACGACGATCAACAGCGGAATGCGATAATGTGCCGCCGTCCAAAGTGCGGTCACGCCCATCAGGAAATCGCCGTCGCCACACACCGCAACCGGCAACCGGCCGGAGCCTTTCAAGGCCAATGCGGCGCCCACCGAAATGCCGGGACCGCCGCCGACGCCACCGCCACCGTCGCCGCCGAGGAAGTCGAGGGGATGCCGGAACGACCAGGCGGCGCCGTTCCAGGACAGCGAGACGTGGGTGAGAGACACGGACCGGTCGCCGACCGCACGGCGCAAGGTATCGGCGAGATGATCGACGGTGAGCTTGTCGCCGGCGGGCTTGAATGGCTCGGCCTTGACCGGCACCAGATGTGGCTTGCCTGGCCCGAGCAGAGCGAGCAATGCGGGCACCGCCACGTCCGGCTCGCAATCGATCATGACGTCGACTGGCGGCAGGCCTTGATAGTCCATGCTCCAGCCATTGTGCAGGCGATGATCGACCGAAACCTGAACGATTTTCGCAGCGACATTGCCGCCGGTATTCTTGATCGTGCCCGCGATATCGACCCAGTCGAGACTGAGAATGACATCGGCACCACGAATGGCGTCGGCCGCCTCGGCCGAGAGCACCGTCCCGCCCGGCGCGCCCGCGTGAAGCGGGTGATCGGTGGGGAACGAGGCGGCGATCTTCAGATCGGTCACAACGCGTGCGTTGAGCCGCTCGGCGAGCGTGACGCGTGCCTTCCACGCCTCAAGACTGCGCGATACGCGGCCAGCAAGCATCACCGGGCGCTTGGCGTTGCGCAGCAGATCGGCCGCCTGTCCGACGAATTCGGCCGGGGCGGCGCTTTCGACTGGCGGCATGAACCGTTTGGCATCGATCGGCGCAACCGGCTCCGCAAGTTTGCTTTCCTGCATTTCCGCATCGAGATTGACGTAAGTCGGTCCGCGCGGCGCGGTGTTTGCGATCCAGTTGGCGCGCAGAACGGCTTCTCGCGCAGCTGCCGGCGAGGCCGGCTGGTCATCCCACTTGGTGTAGCCGCGGACCAATGCGCCTTGATCGCGCGCCGTATGGATCCAATCGATCCAAGGCCGTCGCTTGACGGCGTCGACCGGGCCGGTCGCGCCGAGGATCACCATCGGCATGCGATCGCACCAGGCATTGAAGACCGCCATCGTGGCGTGCATCAGGCCGACATTGGAATGCACGGCAGCGGCCATGGCCTTGCCGGTCACCTTGGCATAACCCTGCGCGATCGCGACCGCACTTTCTTCGTGCAGACAGAGCAACATCTGCGGCCGCTCGTTGCCCAGATAGTTCACGAGGCTGTCGTGCAGGCCGCGATAGCTCGCGCCCGGGTTGAGCGCGATATACGGAATGTCGGTCGCGCGCAACGCATCCGCCACCACGTCGCTGCCAAAACCGGCCGCGTTGACGCCCGCCGGAACCGGACGGTCGAGCGCGGACAAGCCGCCTGCAGGACGTGTTTTTGCGTTGTCGCTTCTGTTACTCGCCAAGGTGGGCTCCGCCGTTTGCCGCCTCCGGGGCGGGTGGCGGCATCCAACCGGATTACGGGCCCTGACGCAATCGGGCGAGTAGTTTCAGCCCGGCATAGCCATCGGCCGGGTCCATGCCGACTTTCTTTTGGTAGGCAAGAATGGCCTTGATCGTGTCGCTGCCAATGCGCCCGTCGATGCCATCGGTCTTGAACCCTTGGTCGTTAAGCCGGCGCTGAATTTCCTTGACCTCCTCAAATGTCGGCGCGCGTTCGCCGCCTGGGAACTGCTGACGGAACGGCGGATCGCCGCGAATGAGATCGCCAAGATAGCAAAGCGCGAGCGTGTAGCTCGAAGAGGGGTTATACGAATGCACGGCTCGAAAATTTTGTCCGGTCAGGAAGGCCGGGCCCCCCGGGACCGGGAGCCACAACTTCGCTTGGTCGCTCGGTCGGGCAAAGGCGGCGCCGTCGGCGCGGCGGATGCCGAGTTCCGCCCATTTGGCATAGGAGCGCATCGTGCGATTATTCGCCAACTTGGCATGGCCGGCGGGCACGGTGACCTCGCAGCCCCAGGCCTCACCGCGCCTGTAATTGCCGCGCTCGACAAGATAGCGCGCCGTTCCGGCAAAGGAATCGTCCGGTTTGCCAAACGGGGAGGTGTAGCCATCGTGATCATAGTCGACACCCATATTCAGCCAGACCTCCGGCATCCATTGGGTGTGCCCCATCGCCCCCGCCCAGGAGCCGACCATCTCTGACGGCTGCGCCAGGCCGCGATCGACAATGGCGAGCGCGTTCAACAGCTCGGCTTCCCAGTATGCGCGACGGCGCGGCTCACTCCAGGCTAGGGCGGCGAGCGCCGGAATAATCGGTCGCATGTATTTCGGGTTGGTGACGACCTCGCCGAACGAGGATTCCATGCCCCAGAGACCCAGCATAATGTAGCGATCGACGCCGTAGTCTTTTTCGATGCGCGCGAGGAGGCCGGCATATTCTTTTGCGCGTTGTTTTCCAGTCATCACGCGCCAACCCGAGCAACGCCGATTGATGTATTGCCACATCAGTTCGGTGAACTCGGGCTGCGAACGGTATTCCGCGAGCACGCTGGTATCTGGCGTGACCGCGCCCATCACACGGTCGTAGGTCTGTTCCGAGATACCGCGATTGAGAGCGCGCGCGCGGAAACTCGCGACCCAGTTTGCAAAGGTCGGAGACGGAGCCGCATCGGCGCGCCAACCGAACGCGAAGCCCGCCGCGATAGCGGCGGCGCCGGACATGAGCGTGCGCCGAGTCACGAAACAAGCCGGTACGGTGGTGTTGGAGAATCGTGGCATAGCGCATTCTAGTTGCGGATCGGGCGCAGACAATCGGACGCGGCGCGCTAACTCGCGCTGTGCCGACCACGCTTTCGTACATGCCGGCGTTTTTTCTGCGACTTATCGACGCTCTTGTGCGGCTTCGGCTTGGCGCGCACGGCCGCTGATTCTTCCGTCTGCGTTTCGGGACCTTGAGCCGTGGCGAGCGGCTCCGGATGCTGGATCACCGGCGGGACTCCGGCCACCGCAGGCACGGCATCGCCATCCTTGATCTCGGTACCGCGCGCGCCGATCAGCCGTTCGTAGGCAGAAACGAGCGTCATATACGGATTTACAAATACCCAGCCGAGCTTGGTCGGCACCTGCATATCGAAGTGCAAGTGATAGGTGGTTCCCCGCTCGCCATTGTTGTAGTTACCGACTTTTCCCAGCAGATCCCCTTCATGCACCAGCTTGCCGCTGACAATTCCGTCGGCGTCGAGCTGGTTCGGATTCATGTGCATGTACCGCACACGCGCGTGAGTGCTCGCCGTATTGATAAATAGATACACCGCCTCCTGCTTGCGGGCGCGCAGGATAAAGCCGTCATGCGCAGCCACGACCTCGTGTTGATAGGGCAAGCAGCGGTCGGCGCCATCATTGAACAGCGTACAGGAGCTCGGCCGGATGTCCTGACCTTGATGGCCTTCGCCAGCGGGACATTGGCCAACAAAGTAGTGGCGATGCTCGCAAAAATTATCACGCCATGGATACGAGTAGTTGGCGGGAGCGGATTCGTTGAACACGAGCGGCCGTCCGTTCACCTTGCACGAGTAGGGTTGATCCTTCCTGCGCGGGCTGCGCACCGAGCGGCCGGTAAAATCGCAATCACCCCAGTTGTTAAAAGATTGAGAATTGGCGAAAGCAGGGGGCTCTTTTATCGGAAACCGCAGTCGCGCATAGACCGTGTAGTCGGCGCGGCCGCCGACGTCCTTTTTCAATCCTGAGTAGGGAATGAGATAACCCGGGCTGAAATACGTAAAATCTTTCGATTCATTCTTAGGTCGCTCCAGGCGCAGGGCGTTGACGGTCGTGTTGGCCGATGGCGTGCCGCCAGCGAGCTTAAGCGCGCGCAGGAACCGATCCATAATTCGGTCGGCTTGTTTGCACGTAAGAATCTTCGAGCGCGGACGAGTGTCGAGGCAGTAAATGGCGGCGACGTAGGTCACGCCATAGCGGTCGAAGCTGTAGCGGATATAGGACTCGTGCAGATAACGGCGGATTCCGGGGAAATCATTTTGTAGCGCTTTTGCCGGTTCCCCTTCGGGAGGAGCCGGCCCGTCAAGCTGATAGGTCATGCCGAAACCCGATAACAGGACGTAGACCGGATCCGCATAACGGATGTCCGACAGCTCCGAGACGTCGGAGGCCTTCAATGCAAATGCTGAATCGTAGCCTGCCGGGCCGGTGAGGAAGAATTTCGTGGCGCGAAAGCCTGACCGCATGAAGCGATCGGCGGTTTCGGCCAGCTTATCCGCTGATTGCCCGGGATTGGCCGCAAGCTCTTTGGCGAAGCCATCAACATCGAAGGGAAGAAGGACCGGTACAGGGCTGTTGGCTATGCCTGGGAAACCCATTTCGGCGGCAACGTTAAGATTGGCAAACGCCTCCGCCGGTGTGCCGCTTGCGGGCCGTTCGATAACATTCGCGGCCGCCGCGTCCCAATCGACACGGGCCACCGAAATATGCGGACTCTTCATCTCCTCCGCTGGCGCGGCATTGGCGATGAATAAGGCAAGGCCAACAAGAACGGCACGTTTCAATCGACTTCCCTCGTTCTGCCCGGCCAGCCACGAGTCAATAATATCCCGAGTCCCGAGTTAAGGGCATCGAACCGGCACATACAAGGGTTGTGTCCTGGTGTAGGGTGCGCCGCAGCGCCGGCCAGGCGCCCCCGGAAGTTGGAGACCACAAGACCATGACGGTGCGTGAGGCCAATCTAACGGCGGCATCGGGTGCCGATCGTGAAACAGAGATTATCGAGAACGGCGGTACCGCGCGTTTGCATCTGACGCTCGCCACGACCGACTACGATCATGTGCGTGATCTTGTGAACGGTGTCGTGCGGGTCGAGGGCACCGTACTCACGGCCTTCGTGCTTCCGGTCGAGGAAATTTTTTACCGGTTCATCAAGAACCGCGAGTGGGACATCTCAGAAATGTCTTTCGGCAAGTTCATCGGTTACGCCTCGCAGGGCAATTCCCCCTTTGTCGGAATTCCGGTTTTTCCCTCCCGCGTTTTCCGGCACTCGGCTTTTTATGTGCGCGCCGACCGCGGTATCGCCAAGCCGAAGGATCTGGAAGGCAAGCGCGTCGGCATTCCGGAATGGGCGCAGACTGCCGGTATCTATGCGCGGGGTTTTCTGTCCGAGACGGCCGGCGTGGATTTGCGCAAAATCGAATGGGTACAGGCCGGCATGAACGAGGCCGGCCGCGAGGAAAAGGTCGAATTTAAGTTGCCGGACGGCATTCAATATCAGCAGCGGCGCGACACCAGTATTTCGGCGATGCTTCTTTCGGGTGAGGTCGACGCGGCGATTTCTGCGCGCGTCCCGGATGCTTTCGACAAGGGCGGCGGCAAGATCGCGCGGCTGTATCCTGACTACCGCGCCGAGGAGATGCGCTACTACACGGCAACCGGCATTTTTCCGATCATGCACGTGATTGCGATGCGTCGCGCTGTGTTCGAACGATATCCGTGGGTGGCAATGAACTTGTTCAAGGCGTTCGATGAGGCCAAGCGGCGAAGCCTCGAACGAATGCAGGATTTAACGGCGTCACGCATCCCGGTGCCATGGGCGGCGGCGGTCGCCGGCGAATGGAGCAGAAATTTCGGCGACGATCCGTTTCCCTATGGGCTGGAAGAAAACCGCAGGACTCTTGAAGCGTTCTGCCGCTTCGCCCACGCACAGGGCGTAACGGCAAAGAGGCTTAGCCCTGACGATTTATTTCCAAAAGAAGTGCGCGCGAGCGTCCGCGTGTAGCGTCAGTCTTTCGCGCGTTCCACGTAGGAACCATCGGCGGTGTTGATCACAACGCGCGTGCCGACGACGATGTGCGTCGGCACCATGGTGCGCACTCCATTTGACAATTTGGCCGGCTTGAATGAACCGGAAGCAGTCTGACCCTTGACGACCGGCTCGGTATCGACGATTTCGAGCGTCGCCTTTTGCGGGATTTCGATGGCGACCGGAACGCCTTCGTGGACGCTCAGGTTCACGACCATGCCTTCCTGAAGGTAAACTGCGTAATCTCCAACGATGTCGGCTGGAACCTGCACCTGATCGAAGGTTTCCTGATTCATGAAGTGAAAGCCGTCGCCGTCCTGATAGAGGTAGCTGAATTCGTGGTCCTCGACATGGGCGCGCTCGACCTGGTCGGTGGTCTTGTAGCGCTGGGAGGTCTTCACGCCGTCCGAAATCCGGCGCATATCGACCTGGGTGGTTGGCGTGCCTTTGCCGGGATGAAAATTTTCTGCGGTGAGAACCACATAAAGCTTGCCGTCGATATCGACGATATTGCCTTTACGGAGCGAAGAAGCGATGACCTTCACGATTGGGATCCCTGGATTAAGTGTGGCTGGGGGCCGTTTCGGGCCGCACCATAGCGATCTTCTCGCCCGATGCCAGCTTTTCTCGCTGGTTATCCGGCCGGGGTAAACGTGCCGAAAAGTCCGCCATTCTGGAGCGCCGGCGCGTACGCCGCCCGCAGGCCCTTCCTGTTGGCGCGCGGCCGCATAGCGGCGGCCTTGCGAGCCTGGTTCAGGGAACGGAATTTTCTGGAAGTCGAGACAGCGGCTCTTCAGATTTCGCCGGGTAACGAGACGCATCTTCATGGATTCGCCACCGATCTGATCGGACCGGACGGGAAACGCCAGCGGTTATATCTGCGCACCTCGCCGGAATTTGCGTGCAAAAAACTTCTTGCGGCGGGCGAGACGCGCGTTGTCGACTTTGCGCGCGTGTTCCGCAACCGAGAACGCGGCGCGCTGCATCATCCCGAATTCACCATGCTGGAATGGTATCGGGCGAACGAAACCTACGAGGCGCTGATGGACGATTGCGCCGCAGTGCTGGCGGAGGCGGCGCGTGCCGCCAATACAAAGGAATTCCGATTTCGGGACAAAACCGCCGATCCCTACGCGGCGCCGGAGCGGATGACTGTCGCGGAGGCGTTCGCGCGATATGCGGAAGTTGATGTCCTGGCGACGATAAACGGAGGCAGCGGCGACAAAGCGGCGATTGCAGCTCAGGCGGCTAAAGCCGGCATCGCTGTTGCACCAGACGATACCTGGGGCGATATCTTCAGCCGTATCTTGGCCGAGCGTGTGGATCCTCGTCTCGGTCTTGGTCGCGCGACCATATTATATGAGTACCCATTGCCTTTGGCCGCACTGGCGCGGCCAAAGCCGGGCAGCGACAAGGTCGCCGAACGATTCGAGCTTTACGTCTGTGGCATTGAGCTCGCCAACGCCTTTGGTGAGTTGACAGACGTTGCCGAGCAGCGTGCCCGCTTCGAGGCCGCGATGGCGGAGAAGCAACGTATCCATGGCGAGCGTTATCCGGTGGATGAGGATTTCATCAGCGCTTTGGGATACATGCCGCAGGCCAGCGGGATTGCTCTTGGGTTCGACCGGCTGGTGATGCTGGCTACCGGTGCACCGCATATCGACCGTGTAATCTGGACGCCCGTGGTCGAACCGTAGGTGAATAGAAAAGGGAAAAGACCATGACGACTTTACGAACCCCTGCTCAGTTCTGCGAGCGCGGACTGGTACCGCCGGAGCATCGGCCGGCGCTGCACGCCGTTGCCGAGCGATATGCGCTGGCGCTGCCGGAGGCATTGGCGCAATTGATCACTCACAACGTCCCCCAGGATCCGATTGCCCGTCAATTCGTTCCGGATCCTGCGGAACTGCTCCATCGGCCTGAAGAGCTAGAAGATCCGATCGGCGACGACGCATATAGTCCGGTAGAAGGCATCGTTCATCGCTATCCGGACCGCGTGCTGCTCAAGCTGACACATATTTGTGCGGTCTATTGCCGTTTTTGTTTCCGCCGCGAAATGGTCGGGCCAGGGAAGCAGAACGCGTTGTCGCCAAAGGCATTGACGCGCGCGCTCGACTACATCCGGGCGCGCCAGGAAATTTGGGAAGTAATCCTCACTGGCGGCGATCCGCTGGTTCTGGCACCGCGCCGGTTGCGCGCGGTCATGAGGGCCCTCGCAGGTATCGATCACGTCAAGGTCGTGCGCATTCATACACGCGTACCGGTGGCGGATCCCGCGCGCGTCACGTCAGAACTGGTGCGAGCGATCAAGATCAAGGGCAAACCAACCTATGTGGCCGTACACGTCAACCATTCCCGCGAATTGAGTGTACGCGCGCGGGCGGCCTGCGCGCGTATGGCGGATGCCGGCATTCCACTCCTTGCCCAGACAGTGCTGCTCGCGGGCGTCAACGACACGCCCGAGGTAATAGCCGAGCTGATGCGGACCTTGGTCGAGTGCAGGATCAAACCATACTACCTGCACCACAGTGATCTTGCGCCCGGCACCGGCCATCTGCGGACCGATATTGCAACAGGGCAAAGGCTCATGCGCGACTTGCGGGGACGTTCGTCGGGTCTATGCCAGCCGACTTACGTGCTGGATATCCCCGGCGGCTACGGCAAATCGCCTGTCGGCCCGAACTACATCGAACGCATCGCTTCGAACGCTGCTGCGCATTTTGTGGTGGAGGATTTCAACGGGCAGCGGCATCAATATCCGCCGCAACAGCCTAGTGCCGGATCGCCAGAAGATCGAGAAAAGCGGCCGCAACCGCTAGCGTGGCAAACCCGATGAACACCACAGCGATCACCGCGTGCCACACGAACGCCACGTCGCGCCGCAGCGCTGACACCACGTTCTTGCTATTGATCATCGCCTGACGCTCCTTGGAGAGCTCGCTACAGGACAGCGAACTGTATATCCCCTAAAGAATCATCCGGCCCATAACTTGTATGTTAAAAAACGCGTGATAAGTGCGGCATCTTCGCATGGCAGCTATGAGTGCAAAGGCAATGGCGCGCCCTAGGGGATTCGAACCCCTGTTACCGCCGTGAAAGGGCGGTGTCCTAGGCCTCTAGACGAAGGGCGCACACGCGTTGCCAGGCCATACCGGCTGGCCGTCCGGGCACCGCGCAAATGGAGAACGTCCCGGGGGTATAAAGGCCTTCATTCGCAGCGGCAAGCGAGCGACACTTACCACTTGCCGGTATTGGGCATCGATTTCCACGGTTCCTGCGGCGGCTTGGCTGCGCCTTTTTGCAGCAGCTCGACGGAATGTTTGTCGGGCGAACGTACGAAGGCCATGACGCCATCGCGCGGCGGGCGATTGATGGTCACTCCGGCCTTCATCAGCCGATCGCAAGTGGCGTAGATATCGTCGACTTCAAAGGCGAGATGGCCGAAATACCGTGCCTCGCCATAGTCCTCGGTATCCCAGTTATACGTAAGCTCCACCTCCGGGCCCGGCCGGCCGGCTTTTTTGCTTGTCTCAACCAATTGTTCGTCGTGGGGACCGGCCAGGAACACAAGAGTATAGCGGTTCTTGTCGTCTACCCGCCGGCGGGTTTCCTTCAATCCGAGCTTGTTGCAATAAAAGTCGAGCGCTGCGTCGAGGTCACGAACGCGCAGCATGGTGTGCAGATATCGCATAGGCTAAACCTCACTCACTGTCTGACCGATAGGGCCACTATACAGAAATGATCGCGTCCGATCTCCCTACTGCCGTTTCACGCCTGCGCGACTTGGTCGACGACGCGTCGGCAATTGTCCCCTTTACCGGGGCGGGAATCTCTACCGAATGTGGGATTCCTGATTTTCGCTCGCCCGGCGGCATCTGGACAAAGAATCAGCCGATTCCGTTCGACGCCTTCTTGGCGAGTCAGGAGATGCGCGACGAAGCCTGGCGGCGGCGCTTCGCCATGGAAGACAGCTTCGGCAAGGCCCGGCCCGGCCGGGGTCATCAGGCGCTCGCGAGTTTTTATCGTATCGGCAAAAGTCCCGCGCTGATCACGCAGAACATCGACAATTTACATCAGGTTTCAGGTATCGCTGCCTCGGATATTGTCGAACTGCATGGCAACACCACTTACGCAATCTGCCTTGACTGCGCGAAACGCTATGAACTGTCCTGGGTGAAGGAAAAATTCGAAGCCGCGGGCCAGCATGCCCCCGACTGCAGCTGCGGGGGGCACATCAAAACCGCGACAGTATCGTTCGGTCAAGCAATGCCGCCTGAGGCGATGCAGCGCGCTGAGGAATTGACCAGAAATTGCGATCTGTTTCTGGCCGTCGGGTCGTCGCTGGTCGTCTGGCCGGCGGCCGGTTTTCCGCTTATGGCCAAACGTAACGGCGCGGCTCTGGTCATCATCAATCGCGAACCCACCGAGTTCGACGATCTCGCTGATCTGGTCGTGCGAAATGACATTGGCGACGCGCTTAGTCCATTCATAGTCCACTGATTCGTCGCGCACTACGTTGTGCACAGAGCTGTGTGCAAGCACATAATAGGCCTTTGCCGATCTTAGGCCGGTGTTATCTTCATTTCCGCAAGATTCGTCGAAGCGCCCTGCAAGAGGCGCCAGCAAGGCGGCAGCGTGCGTCGTCATGGCGTCGGACGGGATTGAATCGAAAATGTCTGGGACCAATCTCCGGCCAGGAACGGTCAGAGAACTCGTCGACGAAACGGCGACTAATCTCATCGAGTTGACCGGCGTCATCAAGTGGTTCGACGTCTCGAAGGGCTTTGGGTTTATCGTTCCTGACAATGGAATGCCCGACATCCTCCTGCATGTGACTTGTCTGCGTCGTGACGGCTATCAGACCGCCTACGAGGGCGCGCGGGTTATTTGCGAGGTACTGCAGCGCCCAAAAGGTCTGCAAGCCTTCCGGATCGTATCAATGGACGAAAGTACTGCGGTGCATCCGGCTCAAATGCCGCCACCGCGTACCCATGTCACGGTAACAGCCACCAGCGGCCTCGAGCGCGCGCAGGTGAAGTGGTTCAATCGCTTGCGCGGCTTTGGTTTTCTCACCCGCGGCGAAGGCACTCCCGATATTTTCGTGCACATGGAAACCTTGCGCCGTTACGGCATCGCCGAACTCCGGCCGGGGCAGACGGTGCTGGTTCGGTTTGGACCCGGGCCAAAGGGCTTGATGGCCGCCGAGGTTCGGCCGGACGGCGGACCGCTCGGACTCGCCTCGCACTAGGCATCCGTTTTTCCGATTGCTCCCCCGGCCGTGGCCGCGTAAAGGCGAGCGTATGCGCGCCCTTGGTTTCATTGCCTTCATCATTTTTGGCCTATACGTCTCGGCCCTCCCGGCAAGGGAGGCCGGGCGGCAAACACTTGAGATTGCCACCAAGACCGGCGTCCATGTCTTTGCGGTCGAACTCGCCGACAACGAAGCGGAGCGGGAGAGGGGCCTCATGTACCGCAAAGAGCTGCCCGAAGGGCAGGGAATGTTATTCGACTTTCATCGCGAGCAGGACGTCAGTTTCTGGATGCAAAACACCTATATCCCGCTCGACATGATCTTTATCCGCGGCGACGGCCGCATTCTGCGCATCGCGGAAAATACCGAGCCGCTGTCGACGCGGCTTATCCCGTCCGGCGGTCCTATACGCGCGGTATTGGAAGTCATTGGCGGAACGACCCGCAAACTCGGGATCGCGCCGGGTGATCGCGTGGCCTCGCCGATTTTCAAAGCCCCGTGAAACCAAAGAAGCGTTTTTCGAATGCCGGCTCCCTCAAGGCATAGCGCAATCCGGTGGCGCTTCTGGTTCGAGATTGCGGCGGCGAACGTCCGGGCCGCACGTCAGCCCCGTGAGCCTTTTTCTTGGGCGCGCTTGCGGGAGTTCCCGCCGGGATTTGGTTCAAAAAAAGACCAGCGAGCCCTCTACCGCTCGAACTGGCATTGGAGCGTTGAAAGCGATTTGCGCCAAGGTAGTATAACTTAACGAAGCCCACCTTCCCCGTTTTCTGATGTTTTCTCGTTATCCGGCCGGGAAATGAAAAAAGAACGTAAGGACCTGCTTGGAAGCAAAAACCACCACACGGCACTACTGCTTCTCCCGCGCGCGAAAAAGGGTACAGCCGCGGAACTCCCCCGAGGTGCCAGAGATCAATCTCAGATTCGACGCGCGAACACTCCGACAGCCGCTCGAGGGCGGACCGCGCAGTGATCACACTTGACGACGTGACGCTGTGCGCTGCCGATAGCGCGATGATCGCGCTGACGACGCGCGCGATGCATCTTTCGATGCAAGGGTGCAAGTTCGCCGACGCGGTCCTGTTCTCGGACCAGGAAGCAGAGGGCAATTTTCGCGTCGTCAAGATCGATAAGCTGGACCGCGTTGGCTATCAGGCAATCCGGCTCAAGCCGCCCAAGATCGAGACACCGTTCGCCTTGTGGATAGAATGGGATGGTTACGTGGTCGAACCGCGGGCATGGCATCCGGCGTTCTTTGAGTACGACTACATCGGCGCGAAATGGCAGAACGGGAACGTCGGCAATAGTGGCTTTTCCCTGCAGTCGCGCAAGCTCACCGAGGCGCTCGCCGATGAGCAATTCCTGGCCATGCCGCATAACGTTGATGAGTTGATTTGCAACGTCTATCGGCCAACGCTCGAACGCGAGTTTGGCATTCGGTTTGCGCCCCCACATGTTGCCGATCTTTTTGCATATTGGGTGACGCTGCCGAGGCAGCCGACGTTCGGCTTTCACGGTTTGAGCAATATGTGGCGCTATTGTTCGGACGACGAGGTCATCAAGATCGTCGAACAGGTCGCGCCCTATGTGCTGCATGGCCCGCAATTTGTCATTCTGATTTGGACGTACGCGACACAATGCAAATTCGCGATCGTCGAGCGATTGTTTGGAATGATGCGCAAGCTGTACTCTCAAGCTGACGCGCTTGCCGCTTTCCGACGCGGGCTCAAGCAACCGCATTCGGACGAACTTTTTGCATTTTGCGAGAAGCTATGCGCCGGCCAATAGAAAGCAAAGACTCCACGCGGTGACAGCTTGGCGTTGGTCTAAGCCGGGAAACCGCGCTTGCGTCGGTGAGCGAAAGACCCTAGTGCAACTGGCACTTTCGCCTACGTTCGGGGCATAGCGCAGTCTGGTAGCGCGTCTGGTTTGGGACCAGAAGGTCGCAGGTTCAAATCCTGCTGCCCCGACCAATATTTCAGCCAACAAGAACTTCAGCGTCTAAGGCCAAGCCATTGTCGGTATTGGCTCACGAAAACTGCCAAGAGCCCCCCGACCAGAGGATAGAAATCCACACCGCGCTAAAATAGCGTTCGCTCAGTATTCGGCCGCTGAAATCAAGTCGAAGGTAAGAAAATCAGTATTAACAGGGCAGAGTGAGAAGGTAGTATGCTACAGTCAAAAGATCATAATTTAAGATTTTCCTTGCCAGCACTTTGGCTTTACGCAAACATAGAGGGGCCTCTCACGTTTTAATGCTGCAACACAACGTACCGCTTTTGTGGGGCCAGAAGCGGGGCATTGAACAAGCAGCTGCGTAAATGCCAATCGTACCTTTGTCCGTCGGTTTTGTGCGACAGGCGATCTGCGCCCCGCCGCGCAAAAAGGTCGACTATTTCGACGTGGCGCAACGCGGATTTCTGCTTGAAGTGCGTCAGTCCGGGGGCAAGACCTATTACCAACGCTATACGGACGAGCGCGGCCGCGAGCGCCAATACAAGATCGGGCCGGCCGAGGTCCTCACGCTTGACCAGGCACGTCGCAAGGCCCGTCAAATCGTGGCCGAAGCGCTCCTCGGTAGCGACCCACAACAGAAGCGACGCGAAATGCGGGCGGTGCCGCAGCTCAGCCGGTTCGTGCATGAGCGATATCTGCCCTACGTGCGGACCTACAAGAACAGCTGGCAGACCGATGAGACGGTATTGCGCCTTCACATCTTGCCAAAACTCGGTGCGCTGGCGCTCGACGAACTCAAGACCGATGCCATCGCTGACCTGATCAGCGATATGCGGTCGCACGAATATGCCGCGGGGACGATCAACCGGGTCATCGTGATCCTGCGCTACATCTACAACCTCGCCCGCAAATGGAAGACGCCGGGCGTTATAGAGAATCCAGCGGCAGGACTGAGCGCAGGGCCGGACGTGCAGCGCAATCGTTTCCTTAGCGAGCAGGAAGCCGAAGCACTTGTACGATCAATTCATGTGGACGAGAACCAGACTGCCGCGCGCGCAATCATGCTGCTGTTGCTCACTGGCGCTCGCCGTAACGAAATTACTTTCGCCAGATGGGATTACGTCGACTGGAAAAACAAGACACTGCTGGTGCCGAAATCAAAGTCCGGGCGCGCGCGCGTCATCGCGCTCAACCAGTCGGCCATCGCTCTTCTGACGGCTGCGCCGCGCGTTGAGAATAATCCGTTCATTTTCCCGTCACCTGTCAACGGCCGGCCGTCTGCCTCGTTGTACTTTCCTTGGGATCGTATCCGCAAACGCGCAGGCCTGACCGATGTCCGCCTGCACGATCTGCGTCATTCTTTTGCGAGTTTTCTGGTCAATCGGGGCGTATCACTTTATGTCGTGCAAGGTCTGCTCGGCCATCTGCACGCGCGGACCACGCAACGTTATGCTCACCTTACGCAGGAAACCCTGATCAGTGCCGCCGATCTAATTCAGGACGTTGTCACGTTTCCGGGCGCAAAAAACGGTAGCGCCGACAAAGGCGCAAACGGTGTGCGGCCGTCGGTGGCCAACCCCTCCTTATAGCCACACAAGATCTGGCGATCCCTCGATCAAAGACATATTGGTCGCGACGCCGTTCGTCGGACGGTTCGGTGTTTTGCGAAACCTGCATCGCGTGCGTTCCTGCGCTATACCTATCGCGTGCAATCAATCTGGCCGTGCAGTCCGGCACAGATCGTACCTAAATCAAGACGTTGGCGTTTAGGCAGACCTACGACATTCCCACTGAGTAAAGACAAAAATTGACGATGAGTGTCGCTGCTCGCGCGATCGCGCCGCGTGCTTGCTGAAGCTTGCGCGTGGTTGAATCGTCAACCGGTCCAGTACGTGAAGATTTGTAGCCTGTACGGAGTCGGGTTCTATTACATTCCCGGCACCGACATGTGCATCAAGATAGGTGGCTGGGTGCGCGCTGAATATGCCTATGGCGACAATGGCAACTTCGCTTGGGGTTGGGCCAATGGCAACTTCAACAACCGTACAACGAACAACAGCACCTGGCGTGCCCGCGGCTACATCACGGCCGACGCCCGCAGCCAGACGGAATACGGCACGGTGCGTGGCTATCTCGCTGTCGGCCTGAGCACCAACAATGTTGGTTTCGACGGAGCGGGCAACACCTTCAGCGCCAACCGCGCCTTCATCCAGTGGGCCGGCTTCACTTTCGGTCTCGCCCAGTCGTTCTTCGACTTCTACAGCTCGCCGGCAACCTCATATTGGGGGTCGTTCCCGGCGTCTGATACCGGCGATGGCGGCTGGATGGTTGGGGGCTACACCGCACAGTTCGGCAACGGGCTGTCAGCGACACTCGCCGCTGAAATGCGGCGTACGACGCAGATCGTCCAAGAAGTTCCTCCGGCAGCTCAAGGCACGATCAACCCCGGCGCCTTCCCGGGTAGTGGCGGCGCGTACGGCGGTTTCCAGGCGCCGGATATCGTCGGTAACTTGCGTATCGACCAGGCATGGGGTTCCGCCCAGATCATGGGCGCCCTGCATCAAGTCAACGCCACGTATTACATCGGCACCGGTACCACGCCCGCGAGCTTGGGCAGCGGCCATCCCGACGACAAGTTGGGCTTTGCCATCGGCGCCGGCATCAAGCTGAACGCGCCGATGATAGGCCAAGGCGACTTCTTGCAGGTCCAGGTCAACTACACCGAAGGTGCGCTGCGATACATCTTCCAGACTCCAAACTCGAACTGGGGCAAGATGGATGGGGTGAGCGCAGGCTGGGGTGTGCTGACTGATGCGGTTTATGGCGGTACGATCGCTGCCGGCACTGCGTCAGAGCTCAGCTTGGCCACGGCCTGGAACGTTAACGCAGCTTACGACCACTTCTGGAACGCGCGCTGGCGGACGTCGTTGTACGGTGGCTATGCTGCGGTCAGCTACGATGCTCTTGGCCAGAGTGAGCTGTGCGGCTTCGGCCAGGCGCCGGTGGCCAACGGATGCGACATGAACTGGCAAGTCTGGTGGCTCGGTTCGCGGACGCAGTGGAACGTGACCAAGGACTTCTACTTGGGTCTGGACGTGCTGTACTCGAAGCTGCAAACGGCGCTCCTTTCGAACACGACAGCGCCGCTGGCGGTCGCAACCAATGGCCTTGGTGTCCCGGCCACAGACGTGGACAACTGGCAGTTCCGCTTTCGCGTCCATCGCGACTTCTATCCTTGATCCCGTAACGGCGATTTGGAGCACAACGACCCCGGCGCGAAATCGCCGGGGTTTTGTTTTCGCGCGCAACAAATCTGGCCGTCATGCCCGGGCTTGACCAGCGCATCGATAATGAGAGTGCAGCATAAAAAGGTCTCGCGGTGGCACCGGGAGAGCTTCCTCATAAATTGCCGAGTCAAGCCCCGCAATAACGGTTGTTGAACGAGCTTCGCCGCGCGCAGGGGCCCCAATATCCTAGTGTAAGGACCGGTCGGAGCGGTCCACAAAATTCGCGATACGCGCAATCGTATCTGCCTCTGCGAGCAGCGGCGCGTGGCCCTGATCTGCGATTTCGATCGTCTCGAGCGCCGCGTGGCGCGCACGCATGGCCTCGACCGTGGCAGCGGACAGAATGTCGGAATTGGCTCCGCGAATCACCATCACCGGCACGTGCGCCAACGCGCCAAATTCCTTCCATAGAGACGCTATAGGCCGCTCCGGTTCAACGCCGTCCATCGCTTTGGCGAGCTTGATGTCGTAAGTCGTCACCAAACGTCCGTTCTCTTCCTTGAAAGCACGGTGGGCGCTGGCGAGCCAGTCGGCCGACCCGAGGTTTGGAAACTGCGCACCGAAAAGTCGTCGCAAAATTTCTGCGCCTTCCTCGAAATTTCGTGGCTGTGGCAGCTTGCCGACGTAACTCTTGATGCGCATCAGGCCTTGCGGTTCAATCACCGGTCCAATGTCATTGAGCACGGCACCCGCGATCGCCGTCGGTCGGACGGCAGCGAGCAGCATGGTCAGAATTCCACCGCGTGACGTGCCGACAAAGATTGCAGGCAAGGCGTCGAGCGCCGTGACGACGGCTATGACGTCGGCAAGTTCTGTTGCCAGGGAATAATTGACCGGATTTCGGTCGTAGCCGGAAAGGCCGCGGCCGCGATAGTCGAGCGCGATCACGCGGCGAGGGTGGGAGCCTTCAGTCGACAGCTTTGCGGCAAGCAGTTCGAAATCGTCGGTGGTGCGGGTGAGGCCGGGCAAGCACATCACAGGTGTCGCACGCGCGCTGCGCTGGCCGTAACAGCGCGCGTGCAGGCGCAACCCGTCTGGCGCTGTGATGAAGATGCTGCGGGTGCCGTTCTGCATAGTGATGTTTGTAGCATGTCGGAACAAAGCGCATCAGCAGTCATTGCCGGGAGCCGGCAACGTATGAGGCCGTGCACCAAGTGCCGAAGTACGCAAGCTTGCGTCGCTGGCAGCTGGGCCAGTCCGCGCATGACGATGGACAGGGGCGCCGGCCGCCTAGTTTGCGCTGCCCTTTTTCAGGTCGGCTTCGATCAATAGTTTTGTGCTGCCGCCGAACCGGGCACGGTAAACCTGCAGGTTCTCCATGATTCGCGCGACGTAGTTGCGTGTCTCGGAAATCGGGATCCGTTCGACCCAGTCGACCGGATCGACGCGCGGATCGCGTGGATCACCGTAGGCAGCGATCCATTGCTTCACGCGGCCGCGCCCCGCGTTATAGCCAGCGAAGGTCAGAATGTAGGAACCATTGTAACTGCTGAACAAGTTGGAAAGTTCGGCCGCCCCCAACTGCATGTTGTAAACAGGGTCTTTAAGAAGGCGATCGCGGTTGTAGGTCACTTTGTATTTGGCGGCCGTGTCGATGCCGGCCGCCGGCGTCACCTGCATCAGGCCCATCGCGTGCGCGCTCGAAACGACCTTCTGGTTGAAGTGGCTCTCCTGACGGGCGATCGAATAGGCGACAGCTGCGTCGATCGGTGGGGCGATTGGCTGATAGTCGGGCAGGCCGATTGTCGGATAGGCGTAAAAATCGAGCGGCAGTCCGCGCGCGTAAGCGGCTTCGCCGAGCAGCAGCATCGCGCGGCCATCGCCGTTCTTGCCGGCAAGTTCACCCAACATGGCCATGCCGGCAATGTCGGTCGCGCTCTCGCCAAGCTCTGCGTAAATCGAAGCGATCATATCGCGCTCACCGAGGGCGTAGAGGATTTGTGCCGCGCGGATGACTTCGAGATTGCCGAGCACCCCTTGTTCCTGAGGCGTAAATGCGGGGGGACCGCGCAGGCCAAGATCTCTGAGACCCAGCCGGGCGCGCGCCAGCTGGCCGTAGTAGGTCATCGTATTCTGTGCGGCCGCCTCGTAGAACGCCTTGGCCTGTGCATGTTGGCCCATGGCTTCCGCCGCGCGGCCTTGCCAATAGCCGCCGCGCGCAAGGGCATGTGGATTCTGCGTACCCTCAACAATGCGGGCGAAATGTTCGGCGGCGGTCTTCGGATCGTGCAGATAACGCAAGGCCACCCAGCCGGCCGTGAAGTGGGCATCGACTCGATAAAAGCCGCGCATTGGTGTTGCCGCTTCGCGCGCCACATTATAGGCGGCGTGCGCGTCGCGTTCATCGAGCAACTTGCGCACCAGAAGGCGTCGCTCCTGCCACCATTGGTCAAGGTTAAACAGCTGCTCCGGGTTCTTTGGCGCGGTAAGGATCAGCTTGGCAGCCTCTTCCGCCTTGTCGTTCAGGCGCAGCCATTGCACGCGCGCGAAAATATATCCGGCATCGTTCTGCGCGGCCGGGGGAACGGCGTCGAGGAGCGCCTTGGCATTGCCGGCCCTGCGCGCCACGGCCGCGCGTGCACGCCCGATTGCGAGCTGATCGCCGCCAAGCCGTTCGGCAGCGCGCAGGCCCCCGGCGACGTCGTCAGCGTAAAAACGCTGCTCCATGCGCGCCTTGTGGTCTGCCGCGCCGAGCATTCCACCGAACATCTCGAGGGCGCGTTTTTCGACCTCGGCGCTGGCGTCGTCGTTCCGCCAGGCGTAGCGCACCAGCGCAGCCGCGCCATCCCGATCGCCCTGTGCGAGCAACGTACGCGCCAGCATGTAACGGCCTTTGCCGGTCACCGGTTGTTGCCTGGCAAAGAATGCGCGCACGACGCGATCGTCGACGCCGTCGTTCCACAGAGCGTTCTCAGCGCGGCGGCGGAACAACGGGGCGTGCGGCCAGCTTGGGTTTGTCTCGATGAAGGCCGCGTAACGCTGGAAGGTGGGGTTGGTGTTGTCGGAACGCAGGATCACCCATTCGGCGAGCTTGCGCGCGACCGGGTCACTGATGCGCGCTTCTGCTGCATTGGCGTCTGCTTCTTTGCCTTTGCGGGCAGCCTCGATGATCTGTTTCACCAAGGCGATATCGGCCTCCGATGTGGCCGCTGTCGGAGCGATTGCAAAGGGGCCGGACGCAGGCCGTGCGAGTGGCTTAAAAAAGGCATGGGTTTCGAATACGGCGCCGCGCAGGCCGACATTGGCCTGGGCAAAGGCCGAAAGGCCGGCGCCGTTTTTGGAGGGCGTAGGCGGCCGTTTCTGCGGGAGTGGAGCAGTAGTCGGGGCCGGCGTTACCGTCGCCGCGGCCTGTTTCGCGACCGGAATGGCTGGCCGTGGGCGGGGGAGCGGAACTTTTTGTGCCGCAGCCGACGCTGCTTCGGCTGACAGCGCACATGCGGCCGTCAACGTCAAATAGATCCCCAAGCGGCTGCGGCTAGTCGCCTTCATTCAACCCCGTTGCTTTCGGACCCGGCGACCCCGATTCGGCAGAGCCGCAAACGTTTGGCTACCTAGGCCAAATTCGTTGATGAATGATACCCTTATCTCGGGGCGCCGGGACCCTAGGTGTGGAGAGGGGCCAAAAAGGGGCAACAAGTTAATTATCACGGCAATTCATGAGCCCATTTACCAGCGGGGCTTTCATCGCTGCTCCCGACCCGATATCTATGGGGCGACAATTCGCCTCCCTGTGGAGAACGTGTCATGGCCGCCAAGACGAGCTTTCGAGGCTCCTTTACCGCGCTGGTCACGCCGTTCAAAAACGGTTCGCTCGACGAAAAGGCCTTCCGCGACATCGTGGACTGGCAGATTTCCGAAGGTACCAATGGCTTGGTTCCGGTCGGAACCACCGGCGAGAGCCCGACACTCTCGCACGACGAACACAAGCAGGTCGTGGAGTGGTGTATCGACCAATCGGACGGCCGCGTGCCGGTCATTGCCGGTTCCGGCTCTAATTCGACCGCCGAGGCGATCGATCTATCTCGGCACGCCGAAGAGGCCGGCGCCGACGCGGTATTGATCGTCACCCCTTACTACAACAAGCCGACCCAGGAGGGGCTCTATCAACACTACAAGGCGATCAACGACGCCATCGGCATCCCCATCATCATTTATAACATTCCCGGACGCTCGATCGTCGACATGTCGGTCGAGACCATGGCGCGTCTTTTCGAGCTCAAGAACATCGCCGGAGTGAAAGATGCGACCGCCAATATGGCGCGCGTGTCGCAGCAGCGCGCCGCTATGGGGCCTGACTTCAACCAGCTCTCGGGCGAGGACATTACGGCGCTCGGCTTCATGGTGCATGGCGGGCACGGCTGTATTTCGGTGACGTCGAATGTGGCGCCGCGCCTGTGCGCTGAATTCCAGGCGGCATGTCTGAAGGGTGATTTTGCGGCGGCGCTCAAGCTGCAAGACAAACTGACACCCCTGCATATCAATCTCTTCGTCGAAACGAGCCCGGCGCCGATCAAGTATGCAATGTCGTTAATCGGCAAATGCGCCAACACGGTGCGGCTGCCGATGGTGCCGGCGAGCGAGAAGGCGCAAACCGCAGTGCGCCAGGCCATGGTGCACGCTGGCCTGATCAACTAGCCTATTGATTCCCGGAGGTCGGGCGCGAAGAAATATTGCAACCATGTTGGAAGAGTTCAAAAAATTTGCGTTACGCGGCAACGTAGTCGATCTCGCCATCGGCGTGATCATCGGCGCGGCCTTTGGCGCCATCGTCAACTCCCTTGTGGGCGACGTCATCATGCCGATGATCGGCGCGATCACGGGCGGGCTCGATTTTTCGAACTATTACCTGCCGCTGTCCTCCAAGGTCACGGCGGGGTCGCTTGTCGAGGCAAAAAAGCAAGGCGCGGTGCTGGCTTGGGGAAGTTTTCTGACCGTCACGCTGAACTTTATCATTATCGCGTTCGTGCTGTTCCTGGTCATTCGCGCCATCAATCGGTTCTCGCACAAGCAAGCAGAGGAAGCAGAGAAAGCGCCGCCGCTGACCAAGACCGAGCAGCTTCTCACCGAAATTCGCGACCAGCTCAAATCGCGCTAAACGTCATATCGCAATACCGTCGTCGCAAAAATGGCCGCAAAATCCGAGCGCCGCTTCAAGGTGGTCGCCGACAACCGCAAGGCGCGTTTCAACTACGCCATCGGCGATACATTCGAAGCCGGGATCGTACTTACCGGCAGCGAAGTGAAATCGCTGCGGGCGGGTAAAGCCACGATTGCCGAGTCCTATGCTGACGCCCGCGGCGGCGAACTCTGGTTGATCAACTCGAACATTCCGGAATATCTCCAGGCCAGCCGTTTCAACCATGCGCCGAAGCGGGCGCGGAAACTGCTGCTGCAAAAGCGGGAGATCAATCGGCTGCTTGGGGCGGTCGAACGCGAGGGCATGACGATCGTGCCGTTAAAGCTCTACTTTAACGAGAAGGGAAGGGCCAAGGTCGAGATAGCACTCGCCCGTGGCAAGAAGCTGCACGACAAGCGCGAGACGCTGAAAAAGCGCTCCTGGGAGCGCGAACGTGGGCGCCTGATGCGGATGAAAGGTTAGCGTGTGAAAGGTGAGCCGTGGCTGTTCCGACCAAACTCGATCATTGCGTGATCCACGTCACTGACTGGGGCCGATCGAACAAGTTCTACAGCGAGGTGCTGGGCGCCGAACTGGTGCAACGGCCGGCTGGATGGGCCTATCGTTTCGGCGACAAGCAGCTCAATGTGCATGGTCCTGGTGTGAATCCGGCTGAGGTTGCGCGGTTACCGGTGCAGCCCGGCAACAGCGACCTTTGCTTCGAATGGCAGGGGCCAATCGACGGTGCGATCGCACATTTGAAAAAGCACGGGATAGCGGTCGAGCGTGGACCAATGCAGCGATTTGGGGCTAAGGGGCCGGGCACGTCGGTCTATTTTCGGGATCCCGACGGCTCGCTCATGGAATTTATGAGCTATGGAGATAGGAAATGACCGAAGCGCCAGGGACACATAACCCGCAGTTCCTTCCGCCTAATATCCCGGTACCGCAGGACGACGGAGCGGCGCGACATCTAGCAGGGATGAAGTTGCCCGATATCGCGTTACCGGCCACCGAGGGCCCGGCGGTCAATCTGTCGAGGCTCAAGGGCCGCAGTGTCGTTTATGTCTATCCGCGAACGGGCGTACCGGGAGTTGATCCGCCCGACGGCTGGGATCAGATACCGGGCGCGCGCGGCTGCACGCCGCAATCCTGTTCATTTCGCGATCATTTCGGTGAGCTCGGAAGGTTGGGCGTGGCGCAACTTTATGGACTCTCCACCCAGGACACCGCTTATCAGCGCGAAGCGGCGACGCGGTTACACCTGCCGTTCGCAATTTTGTCGGACGAGAAGCTGACATTGACCAAGGCGCTCAAGCTGCCGACATTTTCCGTTGCCGGCATGACCCTGCTCAAGCGCATGGCGCTTGTGATCGACGATGGCAAAATCGCGAAGACTTTCTATCCGGTTTTCCCGCCCGACAAGAACGCCGCGGAAGTCATCGCTTGGCTTCAGGCGTCGAGATAGCGGCGAACGTTCGAAAATACATCCCGAAACATTTCCGGCGTGAGCACGCCGGTGTTCGTGTTGTAGCGCGAGCAGTGATAGCTGCTGAACACTGTCACAGCGCCGAGCTCGTGCCGGCTGCCGTGGCCGAAAGCGGCTTCGGACAATTTACCGCCTAGTGCGCGCACCGTGCTTTCATGTGCAATACGACCGAGGGCGACAATTACCCGCAGTTTCGACATCTCGGCGATGGTGGGGGTCAGAAATTCGCGGCACGTTCTTATTTCTTCCGGTGTCGGCTTGTTCTCGGGCGGGACGCAGCGCACCGCATTGGTGATCCGGCAGTCGACCAACTCAAGCCCATCGTCAGGATGTGCGCCGTATTTGCCGCGTGCAAAGGCAAACTTGCCGAGGGTGTCGTAAAGGAGCACGCCGGCATAGTCGCCCGTGAATGGACGGCCGGTTCGATTGGCGCCTTGCAGACCGGGGGCGAGGCCGACGATCAACAGACGTGCCTCGATCGGGCCGAAAGAGGGCACCGGCGCATTGAACCATTCCGGTTCTTTGCCGCGCCAAGTCTTGCGGAATTCAGCAAGTCGCGGGCAACGCGGGCAGTCGCGCCCCGGCTTGCCGTCGACCCCGACCATTGTGCCGACTATTCGAAGGATTCGTCGTCGTCGTCAGCCCCGACAGGCACTCCCGCCCGTTGCGGCGTGGTCGGCGGCCTTTGCAGAAATTGCGGGGTGTGCGACGCCGAACGGTCTTCGCGCGGGGGGCGTCCCTCGCGTGTAGGGCGTTCGGCCGGATCGCGCCCAATCTTGGTTTGCAATTCAATGATATCGACGAAGACGTCGGCCTGCCGGCGCAGTTCGTCGGCTACCATCGGAGGCTGCGTAGAGACGGTTGACACGACGGTCACACGCACGCCCTTGCGCTGTACGGCTTCGACCAACGAACGGAAGTCGCCATCCCCGGAAAACAGCACCATGTGATCGATCGTGCCGGCTATTTCCATGGCGTCGACCGCAAGCTCAATGTCCATGTTGCCTTTGACTTTGCGTCGTCCCGTCTGGTCGACGAATTCCTTCGTCGCCTTGGTGACGACCGAATATCCGTTGTAATCAAGCCAGTCGATCAACGGACGGATCGACGAATATTCCTGATCCTCGATGACCGCGGTGTAATAGAACGCACGCAGCAGATAGCCGCGCGACTGAAATTCACGAAGCAGGCGCTTGTAATCGATGTCGAAGCCGAGCGATTTTGCGGTGGCGTAAAGGTTGGCGCCGTCAATAAACAAAGCGATTTTTTCACCGGGTACAGTCATGGGTTTCTCTCATAATTTATTATTGGCCACTTCCAGATTCTTCCGGACACGCAAGGCGGGATGCGCCGCGAGCGCGGTTTCGGATTGCCGTTAACAGAGCATTGCAGCATCTCCAATCAATTGGGCTGCCGCCTGCGCAATCACGCCGTGCCGACAAAATCCAGTGCCGTCGGCCTGCCGACGCTTTCGCAATGGTCGCGTAACAGAGGGTTGCGGCTAAACCAAGACAAAAATGCTTGAAATTCCATTCGCCAGAGGATACCTAGCAGGCCAATTCAGGACAAGTTCCTCCAAATGGAGTGGCGAGCCAATGGCCCGTGTCACCGTAGAAGATTGTATCGACAAAGTTGAGAACCGCTTCGACCTCGTCCTCTTGGCGAGTCACCGGGCGCGCATGATTTCATCCGGTTCTCAGATTACCGTCGAGCGCGACAACGACAAGAATCCGGTCGTGGCGCTGCGAGAAATCGCGGAAACCACCGTATCGCCCGGCGATCTCAAGGAAGATCTCATTCATAGCTTGCAGAAATACGTCGAAGTCGACGAGCCTGAGCCCGAGGTGCCGTTGATCGGTGCTGGTGCCGGCGCCAGTGTGGACTCGGACGACACTGAGGTAACGGCAGACCGGATGACCGAGGAAGAGCTCCTCAAGGGTCTTGAGGGCCTTGCTCCTCCAGAGGAGCCCCCTGAAGAGGATGCCGAATAATCCTCGCTTTGGCGTTAATTTCATATAACGGCCCGGCCTAGAGCCGGGCCGTCTGCTATTTATCAACCAGTCGGCCAAAGCCTTGCGGCAACGATGAAACCACGTGATATCTTGTGAGGCGGTATCATTCGGTGTAGCTGCGAGGCAGCAGATATGGCGCGCACGCGCTCTGACCTTCCACGCATGCAAAAGCAGGCCCCGATCCGGGGCCCGCGTCCGCCGGCTGTCGGCGTTGCCACCGCAAAACCAACCGCCGAAAAGCTATCCCAACCGCGAAAGCCGCCAATGATGCGGCAGTACGACCTAATCGAGCGGGTGCGTCGCTATAACCCAAATACCAACGAGGCGCTCCTCAATCGTGCCTACGTTTATGCGATGAAAGCGCATGGCGAGCAGCGCCGCGCGTCTGGCGACCCCTACTTCTCTCATCCGATCGAAGTGGCCGCGATCCTCACCGACCTCAAAGTCGACGACGCCACCATCGCAGCCGCGTTGTTGCATGACACCATAGAGGACACAGAGGCCACGCGTGCCGAGATCGACAGTCTTTTCGGACATGACATAGGCACATTGGTCGAGGGGCTAACAAAACTCAAAAAGCTCGATCTGGTCACCAAAGAAGCGAAGCAGGCGGAGAACCTCCGCAAGCTGCTGCTGGCGATTGCCGATGACGTCCGGGTACTGCTGATCAAGCTCGCCGATCGCCTGCACAATATGCGCACGCTTGAGTACATGCCGCCCGAGGCCCGCCGTCGTGCCGCGGAAGAGACGCTGGAAATCTACGCACCGCTTGCTGGCCGCATGGGCATGCACGAGATGCGCGAGGAGCTCGACGATCTCGCATTCCGGGAACTGTATCCGGAAGCCTACGAGGTGGTGACCGCACGGCTCAATTCGCTCACCGAACGCAGCAAAGTCCTGATCGCGGAAATCGAGAAACAGCTTACCAAAAAGCTCGCTGACCGCGGCATCGAGGCGAGGGTCGTAGGACGGCGCAAACGCGCCTATTCGATCTGGCGCAAAATGGAACGCAAATCGGTTGGATTCGAGCAGTTGTCCGATATTTTTGGATTCCGTGTTGTCGTCAAAACATTGGCTGACTGTTATCAGGCGCTCGGTATCGTCCACAGCACGTGGCCGATGGTGCCGGGCCGTTTCAAGGATTACATCTCGACGCCAAAAGGGAACGACTATCGCTCGATCCACACGACAGTGATCGGTCCAAGCAAACAGCGTGTCGAATTGCAGATCCGTACTGTCGCGATGCACGAAATCGCGGAATATGGCATCGCCGCGCACGCGCTTTACAAGGACAATGTCGGCTCACCGACCGAACTGCTGTCGCGGGAATCGACCGCTTATGCCTGGCTCCGTCGCACGATCGAACTGCTGGCCGAGGGTTCGAACCCGGAAGAGTTTCTCGAGCACACCAAACTCGAATTATTCCATGACCAGGTGTTCTGCTTTACCCCCAAAGGCAAGCTGATCGCGTTGCCGCGCCATGCGACACCGATCGATTTCGCCTATGCGGTCCATACCGACGTGGGCAATACCGCGGTTGGCTGCAAGATCAACGGCCAGATCGCACCCCTTACCTCCGAACTCGTCAATGGTGATGAAGTCGAGATTGTCACGTCGAAAGGCCAAACAGCGCCGCCAGCTGCCTGGGAATCAATTGTCGTGACCGGCAAGGCGCGCGCAGCGATCCGGCGCGCGACACGTGTTGCCGTCCGCATGCAATATGCCGGCCTCGGCCGCCGCATCGTCGAGCGTCTGTCTCAGCGTGCCAAGATCGTCTATTCCGATGAAAAACTAACTGGCGCCTTACCGCGCCTTGCACGTTCCTCGATCGAAGACGTATTTGCGGCGGTCGGTCGGAGCGAACTCAAAGCCTCCGACGTCGCGCGCGCCATGTATCCCGATTACAAGGAAGAGCGCGCAGCTGCTATGGCCGCAAAGCCGAAATCGGAGAGCGGGTGGTTCGGACTCAAGAAACTCACATCGGTGAAATTCAAGGTTCCCGAAAGTGTGGTTGGGCCGGCAATTCCCATCCGCGGGATCAACGGCGATCTGCCGGTGCGTTTCGCGCCGAACGGGGGTGCGGTGCCCGGTGACCGCATCGTCGGCATTCTCTCTCCCGGTGAGGGCATCACGATCTATCCGATCCAATCTCCGGCGTTGAGCGAATTTGAGGACAAGCCCGAACGGTGGCTGGACGTACGCTGGGACGAAGAGGAGCAGGCTCCCCGGCGTTTTCCTGCGCGTATCGAGGTGCAATCCGTCAACGAGCCGGGCTCGCTTGCGCAAATCGCGCAGGTCATCGCCGAGCACGACGGCAATATCGACAATATACGCATGACCCGCCGCGCCCCGGACTTTACCGACGTCACGATTGACCTTGAGGTTTATGATCTCAAGCATCTCACCGCCATCCTCGCGCAATTACGCGCCAAATCCGTGGTGGCGAAGGCGGAACGCGTGAACGGCTAGCCGCATGGACCGTCTTCGTCTCGGCGTCAATGTCGACCACGTCGCAACCATTCGAAATGCTCGCGGCGGGCGCCATCCCGATCCGGTACGTGCTGCCAAACTTGCGATCTCAGCCGGCTGTGATGGCATTACAGCGCACTTGCGCGAAGATCGGCGCCATATTCGCGACGACGACATCGCTCGGCTGAAAGCGGAAATCGACAAGCCACTCAATTTCGAGATGGCGGCGACGAGGGAAATGGTCGGCATAGCGCTGAAAACCCGACCCCACGCGGTTTGTCTGGTGCCTGAAAAGCGCACCGAGCGTACGACCGAAGGCGGGCTCGATGCTGTAGGGCAACGGACCCAGCTTGCGCCCGTGGTGCACGAGCTAAAGCACGCCGGGATCCGAGTTTCGCTTTTCATTGGCGCGGCGCGGGCGCAGATCGAGATGGCCGCCGAATTAGGCGCGCCGGTGATTGAAATACATACGGGCTCCTGGTGCGACGCGCTTACCGAGGGGCGAGCCGCTGAAGCCAATGCCGAGTGGCAGCTCATTCGGGACGGCGCGCTGCTCGCCGCGAGCGTCGGCCTGGAGGTCCATGCAGGTCACGGTCTCGACTATGGTACAGCCGAAATAATCGCCGCATTGCCGCAGGTCGTTGAACTCAATATTGGCCATTTCCTTGTTGGCGAAGCGATATTCGAGGGATTGGCTGAGACAGTGAAATTTATGCGGGCGGCAATGGATCGCGGCCGCAAGAAGGCCCGACTTGCATGATCATCGGAATAGGCTCCGACATAGTCGACGTACGACGAATTGCCGATGTGATCGAGCGGCACGGCGAGCGGTTTCTCTGCCGGATATTCACGGCGACCGAACGCGACAAAGCGGAGCGCCGCGCTAATGCCGTTGAGACCTATGCCAAACGCTTCGCCGCAAAGGAAGCCTGTTCGAAGGCGTTAGGTACCGGGCTCCGGCATGGGGTCTTCTGGCGAGACATGGGTGTGGTCAATCTTGCGGGCGGACGGCCCACGATGAAGTTGACCGGTGGTGCCCTCACGCGTCTCAAGGCGATCACGCCTGCCGGCTGCGAAGCCAGGATCGATGTGTCGCTGACCGACGAAGGGCCAACCGCTCAAGCAATTGTAATTATTTCTGCTGTCCCTGCGTCCGTACCGGGAGGTTCGGGCTGAAAGCAGGAACTCCAGTTAGGCCAGATGTTTGGACACCGACCTTGTTCGTTGCCTGGGACAGTATCAGCCGCTACAAGGTCGCCGGGGCGCGCATGCCGTTTGGCGGGATGAAAGGCCGATGAGTGTGACATCTGGAACGAAGCGAAAAAAAGAGGGCGGCGTCGCCGAAACGGTACGCGTCATTATTCACGCGCTGATTATCGCGCTGCTGATACGGACGTTCCTGTTTCAGCCGTTCAATATTCCCTCTGGCTCGATGAAGGCGACGCTCCTTGTTGGCGACTACCTGTTCGTCTCGAAATATACATACGGCTACAGCAAATATTCACTGCCTTTGTCGCCCCCGATATTCTCGGGGCGCCTGCCAAGCGGATGGCTGCCCGAGCGGGGCGATGTGGTGGTATTTCGGCTGCCGAAAGACCCCTCGACCGATTACATCAAACGCGTGATCGGTCTGCCAGGCGACAAAATCCAGGTCATCGACGGCGTGGTCAACATCAACGGCGTACCGGTCAAACGCGAGCGCGCCGCCGATTTTATCGAAACGGAAGAGGGAACACGGGACGCGCCAGTCAAGCGCTGGAAGGAAACGCTGCCAAATGGCGTAACCTACTATTCGCTCGATCTGGTGGATAATGGTTTTGCCGACAACACCCAAGTCTACACCGTGCCGCCCGACAGCTATTTCATGATGGGTGACAACCGCGATAATTCGACTGACAGCAGATTTAGCCAAGTCGGCATGGTACCGTTCGAGAATATCGTCGGAAAAGCACAGATCATTTTCTTCTCCGTCTATGAGGGCGAGCGCGCGTGGCAATTCTGGCGCTGGCCGGTGTCGGTGCGCTGGAACAGGCTGTTTACAATCGTCAGGTGAGCCGCAAGGCCAAGGATAGGACGGCGCTCGAAAGCAGGATCGGCTATAAATTTGCCGATAGGGAGTTGCTCGAACGCGCGCTCACGCACATTTCAGCGCTATCCGGCGGCAATCGCGCGGCCAGCTATCAGCGCCTGGAGTTTCTTGGCGACCATGTGCTCGGCCTCGTTATCTCCGACATGCTCTACCGCGCTTTCCCCAAGGCGAATGAAGGAGAGCTATCACGCAGACTGGCCGACCTCGTGCGCAAGGAAACCTGTGCCGAGGTCGCGCGGGCGATGGATCTTGGGCCTGCGCTCAAATTGGGAAATTCCGAATCGCACGCCGGCGGGCGCCGGCGCACGACGATACTTGCCGATGTCTGCGAGGCTCTGGTCGGTGCGGCGTTTATCGACGGCGGGTATGAGGCGGCGGACGAGCTGATCGGACGCTTCTGGCGAGAGCGCATGCTCAAACCGCTCCTTCCGCTGCGCGACCCGAAAACAATGTTGCAGGAATGGGCGCAGGCGCGCGGTTTGCCAACGCCGGCCTATCGGGAACTGGCGCGCACGGGACCGCATCACGATCCGGAATTTCGTGTTGCGGTCGTGTTGCCGGATCGGCCGCCGGCTGAAGGGCTCGGCAGTTCCAAACGCGCCGCCGAACAGGCCGCCGCCGCCGCGATGCTTACGCGCGTCGGTGAGCCGGCGGACAAGCTAGATGGCTGATGCCCACACGCAAGGTGACACACGCTGTGGCTTCGTGGCGCTGATCGGCGCGCCGAATGCCGGCAAATCGACACTTCTCAACGCGCTGGTTGGCTCCAAGGTCAGCATCATTTCGCACAAGGTCCAGACAACGCGAATGCTGATCCGCGGCATAACGGTCGAAGGGCAGGCGCAACTTATTTTCGTTGATACACCGGGCATTTTCTCGCCGCGTCGGCGATTAGACCGTGCCATGGTGACGACGGCGTGGAGCGGAGCGCATGAGGCCGATCTGGTCGGCGTAATCGTTGATGCGCGCAAAGGTCTCGACGAGGAAGCCGAAGGAATACTTCGGCGGCTCGGGGACGTCAGGGCGCCGAAACTGCTGATCCTCAACAAAATAGATGTGGTGCCAAAAGAAACGCTGCTGACGCTCGCGAAAACATCCAACGAGACCGCCAGGTTCGAGGCAACTTTCATGATCTCGGCGTTGAAGGGTGACGGCGTCGCCGATCTCAAGGCGTGGCTGGCGCAACGCGTTCCGCCGGGGCCATGGCTTTATCCGCCCGACCAGATGTCGGACGCGCCGATCCGTCAACTCGCCGCCGAAATCACACGCGAAAAACTGTTTGAACGACTTCACCAGGAGTTACCTTACCACTCGACGGTGGAGACCGAGGTCTGGAAAGAACTGCGCGGCGGCGACATCCGCATCGAGCAGACCATCTATGTGGAACGCGAAAGCCAGCGCAAGATTGTGCTCGGCAAGGGCGGACAGACCATCAAGGCGATCGGGGAAGCTGCGCGCAAGGAGATTGCCGGGATCGTTGGAGCCAAGGTGCATCTGTTCCTGTTCGTGAAGGTACGTGAAGGCTGGGGCGAAGATCCGGAGCGCTACCGCGCGATGGGACTGGAGTTTCCGAAGGATTGACGGCGCCGCGGACTCACCGTCATGGTTCAGGAAGCGGCTTTGTCGCGCTCCGCGTCTCGAAAGATAGGGCGCTAATACACATGCAATGGACCGATGACGGCATCGTGCTCGGGGTCAAGCGCCACGGGGAAGCAAACGCCATCCTCGAGTTGATGACGCGCGCGCATGGCCGTCATCTTGGTCTTGTGCGCGGCGGTTTCGGCTCGCGGCTCAAGCCGGTCCTGCAACCGGGCAACAGTGTGAGCGCCGCCTGGCGGGCGCGGCTGGACGAGCATCTTGGCAATTACACGGTCGAGGGCTTGCGCTTGCGGGCCGCGAACTTCTTTTCCGCCCCACACGCGATTTACGGGGTAACGCACCTCGCGGGGCTGATGCGCCTTCTGCCTGAGCGCGATCCTCACGCCAGCCTATACAAAGTCCTCGACGAAATTCTCGACCATCTCGATGACGCAATGCGGGCCGCGCCGATGGTCGCGCGGTTTGAATTGCAGCTTTTGTCCGAGCTTGGATTTGGTCTCGATCTCGAGACGTGCGTGGTCACCGGAGCTTCCGGCGATCTGGTCTATGTCTCGCCGAAATCCGGCCGTGCGGTTTCGCGTTCGGCCGGCGCGCCATGGTCCGACAAAATGTTACGGTTGCCGGCCTTCCTGCGCGAGCACGATGCCGTGCCCGCTGGTCATGATTTAACCGACGGGTTTGCCCTCACGGGCTATTTCCTGACGCGCCATGTGCTGGAGGCGCGCGGTCTCGCGCTCAGTGACGAACGTGCGCACTTCATCGCTGCGCTCAACCGCGCTCTGCCGAGCGTCGCCTGACGCCCTACCAGTAGCGCCGATAGTACGGACGGCCGTAATAGTAGGGACCGCCATAATAGTAGGGTCCGCCGTAGCCGTAGTAGTAGGGGCCGCCGCCCCAGCAGACGCGGCGCCAGCCACAGCCATAGGGGCCGCATCGCCATACCCGGCGGCAGGCGATGTCCTGGACCAGGCTGGAATCGTCGATAGCGGCCTTAATGGCGGCCGGCGTCGTGACCGTCATGGCCTCGGCGCGATTCGGAACGAATGACCCCACCGCAAGAATGGTGAGCGTCGCGGCAGCTGCAAGAACAACCCGGCGCATTGCTTCCTCCATCCTAACAAAAGCCTGTATCCCAGCTAGTCATACGCAAGGTAACACAGTCGAGCCTTCTCGGTTCACAATAGTGGCCGGACATTTCGAAGAATAAATGGCGATGTCGTTCATCGCTTGTTCATCGCGGGACAACGGACTAGCTATTTGGGCATGGGCAAGAGACTGATTCCCCCGGACAAAGGCGAGGTCGAAGAGGTCGCGCTCCGCGAAGCGCTGGAAGAACGCTATCTCGCCTACGCGCTGTCCACGATCATGAATCGCGCGTTGCCAGACGCGCGCGACGGGCTCAAGCCGGTGCACCGCCGCATTCTTTATGGAATGCGTCTGTTGCGGCTGGACCCCGGGGCCGCTTTCAAGAAATCGGCCAAGGTTGTCGGCGACGTGATGGGCAATTTCCACCCGCACGGTGACCAGGCGATCTATGACGCGCTGGTGCGGCTCGCGCAGGATTTTGCCCAGCGCTATCCGCTGGTGGACGGGCAGGGCAATTTCGGAAACATCGATGGCGATAACGCCGCGGCCATGCGCTACACCGAGGCGCGGCTCACGGAGGTAGCACGGCTGTTGATAGACGGCATCGACGAGGATGCCGTTGATTTCCGCGGCTCCTATGACGGCACCAATCAAGAGCCGGTGGTGTTGCCGGCGGCGTTTCCCAATCTGCTCGCCAATGGAGCGCAAGGCATCGCGGTCGGCATGGCGACTTCCATCCCGCCGCACAACGCGGCTGAGCTGTGCGACGCGGCGCTGTTTCTCATCGACAATCCGAAGGCGCGCAGCAAAACCTTGCTCAAATATGTCAAGGGACCGGATTTTCCCACCGGCGGCGTCATTGTCGATACGCCGGAGATGATCGCCGAAGCCTACAATACCGGCCGGGGCTCCTTCCGCGTGCGCGCCCGATGGAAGCAGGAAGACACCGGCCGCGGCACCTACGTTATCGTCATCAGTGAAATTCCGTGGCTGGTGCAGAAATCGCGTCTGGTTGAGAAACTCGCCGAGCTGATCAACGAGAAAAAGTTGCCTCTGGTGGCGGACGTACGCGATGAATCAGCCGAGGATGTCCGGCTGGTTATCGAGCCCCGGTCGCGTTCGGTCGATGCCGAACTCATGATGGAATCGCTGTTCAAGCTCACCGAGCTTGAAAGTCGCATCCAGCTCAACATGAACGTCCTGGTGAAGGGGCGGATTCCGCAGGTTCTGGGGCTTGCGGAAGTCTTGCGCGAATGGCTCGACCATCGGCGTGAAGTGTTGCTGCGGCGTTCGAAGCACCGGCTGGCGGAGATCGAACACCGCCTGGAGGTGCTCGGCGGTTACCTGGTCGCCTATCTCAACCTCGACAAGGTGATCAAGATCATCCGCAAGGAAGACGAACCCAAGCCGGTCTTGATGAAGACCTTCAAGCTCAGCGATGTCCAGGCCGACGCGATCCTCAACATGCGACTGCGTAACTTGCGCAAGCTCGAGGAAATGGAAATTCGTGCGGAGGACAAGGCGCTGCGCGAAGAGCGCACCAAGCTGAAATCGCTGATTGGTTCGACAGCCCAGCAATGGAAGACGATTGCCGGTCAGATCAAGGAGATCAAGGAAACCTTTGGTCCGAAGACGGAGATCGGCAAACGTCGCACGACCTTCGGTATCGCGCCGGCGCATGATGAAGCAGCGATCGAAGAGGCGATGGTTGTGCGCGAGCCAGTCACCGTCGTCGTTTCGGACAAGGGCTGGATCCGTGCTTTGCGTGGACACGTCACTGACTTCTCAGGCGTCTGCTTCAAAACAGATGATGCGCTGAAGTTCGCGTTTCCTACCGAGACAACCGCCAAGGTCATTATTTTCGGCAGTAACGGCCGCTTCTACACGATCGAGGCCTCAAAGCTTCCGGGTGGCCGTGGGCATGGCGAGCCGGTACGGTTGTTTATCGACCTCGAGGACGCCGACGTGGTAGCGGCGCAGGCCTATCAAGGCGGCCGCAAATTCCTGGTAGCGAGCCAGGTCGGCAATGGATTTGTCGTGGCGGAGGACGAATGTCTCGGTACGACCCGCAAGGGCAAGCAGGTCCTCAATCTCAAGGCGCCCGACAAGGCGCGCGCAATGAGCACGGTCGACGGTGAGCTGGCAGCGGCAATCGGCGCAAATCGCAAAATGGTTATCTTCCCTCTCAACCAAGTCCCCGAGATGGCGCGCGGGCGCGGTGTGCGCCTGCAACGCTACAAGGAGAAGGGGCTCTCCGACGTCACCACCTTCACGGCCGATGCTGGTCTTTCCTGGACCGACGCTGCCGGCCGCAGCTTCACACTGCCGATGAAGGAATTAAAGGACTGGCGCGGCAATCGAGCCGATGCAGGCCGGATCGCGCCCAAGGGTTTCCCGAAGACCAATAAATTCCGCAGCCTGCCAAACGGCGGTAAAAGCGGAGAGGGCGAGGACGCCGACTAGCGTCAACTCGCCACGAACAGTAGCGAGCGTTCGGCTTTTTTCAAGAGCACCGCAGCTGTATCGCCAAAAAAGAGCTTTTCGCCAGGGCGGCGGCCAACACCGATGACCACGAGATTGTGGTTGCGGCGATTGAGTTCGCCGAGGATTGCCTCATCGGCGGCCCGTTCGGCCACGACTGCCGTGCGAATGCTCATGTTGTAGCCGTCGGCAATCGCAACGATGTCTTTCAGAATCGCCTCTTCGTGCCGACGGCTGCGGATCGGGCGGCGCACACCGCGCTTGGGAGTTGTCCGTACGGCAACGTAAAGCACGGTTACTTGCGCCTTTGTTGCCCTCGCCAGGGTGATGGCAACTTCCGCCGCGCGGCGGGAGGGTTCTGTGCCGTTAACGGGAATGAGAATACTGAGTTTTCCGTCCGGGTCTTGAAGCAGGTCGCTCCGGACAGCCGAGATTAGCAACGGCCCTTCGAAACCCTTGGCGAGATTGGTGGCGCCAGGACCGAAGTCGCTGCCCGGCCTAGAGGTTTCATCAAGGCCGATAATGAAAGCGTCGTAGCCTTTTTCGGCCTCTTCGGCGATGTCTGCGGGGCGCGGTTGATGGTGGACGATCGTTGTCACGTCCACGGGGGTGTCGACCTTCTCTTCGTCTTTTTGTTTGCTTTTAATTTGAGCGGCGGCCTGCTGAACAGCCTCGCCGGCACCTTCTGCATTCTCTTCGTCTTTTTCGGCTTTCTTCCCGCTCTTGCCGTTTCTCTTATTGCCGGCGTCTTTTCCCTCGGATTTTTTCTGTTCAGCCTTTTTGTCCTCGGTCTTTGGGTTTGCGTCCATCTTGGTCCCGGCGTCGGGCATCGTGCTCTCGATCTTGCTGGCGTCGGGAATATGCAACACGGTTGCGGGCATGCCGTGCGTACCCGCCAGTATGCCGGCGACGCGCGAAGCGAACTTCGCATTTGAGCTATCGTCGACGGCGATCAGCAGGCGCTCGAGATTCGGCACAAAGCCCTTTTCTTCGAGCTCCTCGCGATCGAGCCGCTGCTTTTCCTCCTTGCCGATCGGCAACCGTGAAAGCGCCCATCGCAGAGTTGGCGGCATCGCCATGGTCGTGATGACCGCCATTGTAACAATCATTGTGAAAAGGTTCTGGTTGAGCGCACCCATCGACAGGCCGATAGTGGCGACGATCACTTCGGTTGAGCCGCGGGCATTCATGCCGGTGCCGAGCGCCAGCGATTCTCGAACGGTGAGACCCGCCAGCTTGCCGCCGACGAACGCACCGCCGAACTTGCCGACGCTGGCGATCGCGATCAATCCCAAGGTGAGCAGCAGGAGATGCGTATCTTTCAGGATCGTAAGGTCGGCGGAAAGTCCGGCAGTGCCAAAAAATACCGGCATGAAAAATGCGATGACCAGTCCGCGTAGTTGCTCGTCGATGTGGCGAGTCAGGATCGGCGATTCGCCGATCAGGATGCCGGCGACGAAGGCACCCAGAACGGTGTGTACCCCGATCAGGTCTGTCATGATCGCCATTGCGCACATGATAAGCAGAATTGCAGTGATCACCGCGAAGTCGCTCATGAAGACGTCGTTCACCCAGCGGATACTGATGAACACAAGACGTCGTCCGACGGTGAGGCTCAGCCCCATGAAGGCAAGAGTGCCGAGGACGCTTTGCGCAATGCTCCAGATGTCGACATGACCCTGCAGTGCAAGACTGAAGATGACCGCGGTGATCATCCAACCGACAGTGTCGTCGATAATGGCGGAGGCAAGGATGATCTGACCGACGCTCCGGCGCAGAAAATTCATCTCACGGATCACTGTAGCAACGATTTTGACTGAGGCGATCGATAGCGCGGTGCCGAGGAAGAGCGATGTAATCAGTCGCTTGCCCGGATCGGGCAACATGGAATCCGGCAAAGCTTCGCCAAGCGCCACGCCGCACGCGAATGGAATGATGATCCCGGCAATGGAAGCGATTGCTGACGCGACACCGGTGCGTCGCACCAGTTTGAGATCGGTTTCCATGCCGGTGAGCAGCAACAGCATCAGCACACCGAACTGGGAGACGCCGTCGAGCATTGCTTTCTGCTCTTTGACGTTTGGGAAAATCGCGTGATGCCAGTCAGGAAAAACCGCGCCCAGCAAAGAGGGGCCGAGGACCAAGCCGGCGATGAGCTGCCCCATCACGCCCGGCTGCTTGAAGCGGATCATGATCTCGCCGAGCAAGCGGCCGACCAGCATCAGAAGCGCGAGCTGGATGACGAAAATAAATTCGGAAGGGCCGTGCTGACCTTCCGCAGCTAGCGCGGGAGTTGCGATTGCGCAGGCCGCCAGCAGCACGCACAGCTGAAAAGGCCGCCGACCATCAATCATGCGTGGTGCACCCCTCAAGTGAGCAGCAACCCGGTCGAGGGGTGAAAGTTCCGTCGCAAATGCAATTGCAACTGATTCGCAACAAGGGTATAATTGCATTGAAAACGGACGCTTTTTTGCAAGTTCCACGATGGATGCAATCGCGGGATCACAAGGAAAGAAGGAAACGGTCGGGTGGCGACGCCGGCGCGGCCGTCCGCCATTGGCGGAGGTATTCGGCTCGATCGCGACCCGGCCAACGGGTTCACTTGGAAGAAAGCTCGTCGCTTTCCTTGGACCCGGCTACCTGGTTGCCGTCGGATACATGGATCCCGGCAACTGGGCGACGTCGCTCGCCGGGGGCTCAAAGTTTGGCTACGCGCTGCTGACCGTCGCGTTGCTTTCAAATCTGATGGCGATCTTGTTGCAGGCTCTCTGCGCGCGGCTCGGAATCGGTTCGGGGCGCGATCTGGCGCAAGCTTGTCGTGACGCATTTCCACGCGCCGTGTCGTGGCCACTTTGGGTGCTGGCGGAAGTGGCGATCTGCGCGACCGATCTTGCCGAGGTGATCGGCACTGCCATTGGTCTCAATCTACTGTTTCATATTCCACTCGAAATCGGCGTTGTGCTGACAGCGCTCGACGTATTTCTGGTGCTGTGGCTGCAAAATCTCGGCTTCCGCTACGTCGAGGCATTCGTAGTTACGTTGCTCGCCGTGATCGCCGCTTGTTTCGCTGTGCAGATCGGCATGGCAGACCCGGATTGGGGCGCAGTGATCCGCGGCTTTGCGCCAACCACGGAAATCGTCACAAACCCGGACATGCTCTATCTGTCGCTGGGCATCCTCGGCGCGACTGTGATGCCGCACAATCTCTATTTGCATTCCGGTGTAGTGCAAACACGCCGGTTTGGAGAGAGTGTTGAAGACCGACGGGAGGCGATCAAGCTCGCAACTCTCGATTCAACAATTGCCTTGATGTTCGCGCTGTTAATCAATGCATCGATCCTCATCCTTGCCGCAGCCACCTTCTACAAGGCCGGCAAACATGACGTCGCGGAACTCGATCAGGCGCACGCGTTTATCGCACCGCTGCTCGGCTCTGCGCTCGCCCCGACCTTGTTCGGCATAGCACTGCTGTGCTGCGGGATGAATTCAACGGTGACGGCCACCTTGTCGGGTCAGATCGTTATGGAAGGGTTCATCGATATCCGTTTGCCGGGTTGGGCGCGGCGGCTGATTACCCGCTCCATAGCCATTGTGCCTGCGGCAATCGTGACTATCTGGTTCGGCGAGAAGGGCACCGCACAGCTGCTAATTCTGTCGCAGGTCATCTTGAGCCTGCAATTGCCATTCGCGATCGTACCGCTGGTGATGTTTACCGCTGATCGGCAGAAAATGGGTCAGCTGGTTGCGCCGCGGTGGGTGACAATGCTGGCCGTCATTACGGCTGTGGCCATCATCGCATTGAATATCAAATTGCTGATTGATTTCGTGTTTGGAAATGCCTGAGGTCGGCTACTTTTCGACCCGGCTCCAGCCGGACGGCATCAGTCGCTCCTGCGGCAAGAAGCGGCCCTTGTAGTCCATTTTGCGCGAGCCGGGGACCCAGTAGCCGAGATAAACGTAAGGCAGTCCCATGCGGTTCGCGCGGTCGATGTGGTCCAGGATCATAAAGGTGCCGAGCGATCGGTCGCCCTCATCCGGATCAAAGAAAGAGTAAACCATCGACAGGCCGTCGCTGAGAACGTCCGTGAGCGCGACGGCCAACATATGTCCCGAACCACGGCCGTTGATGCCGGTGTCAGGGCCACGTCGCCGATATTCGATCAGGCGTGTATCGACGTGACTGTCTTCGATCATCATGGCGTAGTCGAGCACGGTCATGTCCGCCATACCGCCGTCCCGGTGGCGAGCGTCGAGATAAGCGCGGAATACCGAATACTGTTCCGAGGTCGGGGCAGGCGAGCGCATGTCGCCAACCATGTCGGCGTTACGTTCGGCAATGCGGCGCATGTTGCGGGACGGTTCGAAGTCGGCGGCGACCACGCGAACCGAGACGCAGGCCCGACAGCCCTCGCAGGCTGGACGGTAAGCAATCGATTGGCTGCGACGAAAGCCGCCATGAGTAAGCAGGTCGTTGAGCTCGCCTGCACGCTCGCCAACCAGATGTGTAAAAACCTTGCGCTCTTCTTGCCCCTCCAGATAGGGGCACGGCGAAGGCGCCGTCAGGTAAAATTGCGGTGTGTCGCGCGAGTGCTGGGTCACTAATCAGGCCGTCATGTCGTTCATATTGGCGCTAGCATCGCGCGCCGGGTGCTTCCCGTCAAAGGCCTTTATCCGGTCCGGCTTGGTTGCATGGATGTTCGCAACATCGAGGCACGCGCGGCATTGTTTATGACCACCGTTCCGAGAAGAATGTCGTGCAAGAGTCGACTCCGTTCGTTGAAGAATGCGACCAACAACACGAAAGGCGTAAAGAAAGACACCGTGAACCAGAAAGCGATAGCGTGAACGGCGCCGAGGACAAAATAGGCCGGTGCGCCGTACCAGGTGCGCATCTCCAGGTCCATCGTTCGCATGCCGATGGTGGCTGACGCCGGGCCGCCGAGGGTGACGCCGAAATAGACAATCGCCCAGATCACGGTCGCCGTTGGCAGCAGCCAGTAAAGCGCAAAGCCGAGGCCCAGGGTTACGATTCCGAAAGCGAAAATGAACATCGCCGCCAGCACCACCGGTATGGAAATGACAATGAAATCGATGACGAACGCGACCACGCGCCGCGCCAGTACGCCATCGAACAGTTCCGGCTGAGTGGCCGGATCATAAGCGTGGGGCTTGATGTCAATGGACATGCCGGTCTCTCGCCATCGAGATGGAGAAAGAATCAGCCGCGCGCAAGGGCCTTCCTGGCAGCCCGCCATCAGCAGCTGGAACCTTCCGCCTGCTTGCGGCATGGTGCGGGGTTGTAGCCCGGAGTCAATGGGTTGAGCGTTACCATTGCCGATATCGAAGCCGCGCGCCGCGTCATTGAAGGCGTCGTATTGCGGACGCCCATGTTGCCGGCGCCCAAGCTCTCCGCGCTCACCGGCGCTGACGTATACGTCAAGTATGAAAATCTTCAGGTCACCAATTCTTTCAAGGATCGCGGCGCGCTGGTCAAACTCGCGTCTTTGAGTGCATCCGAACGCAAACGCGGCGTCATAGCCATGTCAGCGGGCAACCATGCCCAGGCGGTTGCCTATCACGCTGCGCGTCTTGGCATCCCTGCAACGATCGTGATGCCGGTGTCGACTCCGTTTGTGAAGGTTGAGGCGACGCGCTCCCACGGCGCGGAAGTGCTGCTGCACGGGCAATCGGTGGCTGAAGCGCAGGCGCGTTGCCAGCAAATTCAGACGCAGCGCGACCTCGTGCTGGTTCACCCCTACGATGATGATCGCATCATCGCAGGGCAAGGCACGATCGCGGTGGAAATGCTCGAGGACGTATCCGGCCTCGAGATACTGGTATTCCCCATCGGCGGCGGCGGGCTTATCGCAGGCAACGCTATCGCCGGACGTGCGAAAAATCCTGCAATCGAGATCATCGGTGCCGAAGCTGCACTCTATCCCTCGGTTTGGAATGCACTGCACGGCGAAAATCGACCACTCGGCGGGCCAACGCTCGCCGAAGGCATTGCCGTCAAGAACGTCGGCAAGCTGACATTGCCGATCATCAGAGAATTGGTCGGAGAGATTGTTCTGGTCGATGAGGCGCAGCTCGAGCGCGCGGTGAACGCCTATTTGACGCTGCAAAAAACCATGGCGGAAGGCGCAGGTGCTGCCGGACTTGCCGCCATGCTGGCAAATCCGCAACGATTCAGGGGCAAAAAAGTCGGGCTTGTCCTAAGTGGCGGCAATATCGACCCGCGCGTTCTTGCGTCGGTGATGGTGAGGGAGCTCGAGCGCGAGGACCAGATTGTGTCATTTCGCCTCATCATCCCGGATCATCCCGGTGTGCTCGGGGCGATAGCAACGCGCATTGGCGCGCTTGGTGCCAATATCCTGGAAGTGGACCACCGCAGATTGTTCCTGGATGTGCCGGCCAAGGGCGCCAAGCTCGACGTGACCATCGAAACGCGGGATGCCGCTCATGCCGAAGAAATCATGGCGGCATTCGCCGCTGACGGCTACTCGCCGGTCCGGATTGAGGCGGGCGCGGCAATCGAGTGAGCTTAAGCCGCTGACGATTGCGTCTGTGCCAGTCTCTCGTTCAGCTCATTTAGCGTCGCGTCGCTGTTGTGGATTGCCAGCAAATTGATGCCGGCGTCAAAAACCGTATAGCCGCGTTCCTGCAACCAGACGCGAAGCTGCTCGCGTCCGGCCTTGATCTGTTCGATCAGCAGGATCGGCCGGCATTTCTCGATGAGCTGGCGGCCACCTTCCAGCGCTTCCATCTCCATTCCTTCGATGTCGACCTTGATGAGATCCACGCGCGCCAGCTGAAGCGAGTCGAGCGTGATCTTTTGAATCGGGACCATTTTTGCGTCGGAATAGTCGATAGTTTGGCCAATGAACTCGTTGTTATCGCGCTGCCGCAATTCAAGGCTGCCAAAGCTCGATGCGGTCAGATAATTAGGGCTGGGGATTTTCATGATGCCGGCTTCCGACGACACCGCGGCGTGCATGGCGATCGCGTTGAAACAATTGTTGAGCGCAATGTTGCCGGCGAGCGCGTAGTAGACACGTTCCTGCGCCTCGATCGCGATCACGGAGCCCCAACCGGTCATGGCGATCGCCCATTCGATTGTGTGCGCGCCGATATTGGCGCCACAATCGATCGCGACCGCGCCGTCGCCATGATATCTGCGGCGTGCCTCGAGTAACTGCACGGCGAGCTCGACTTCGACCGGGTCGAACGCCCCTTGTTCGAGAAGCTGGAAGCCGACGCCGAAGCCGCTATCTGGACCGACCATTCTGTAGTCGAAGCGGTTGACGATCATCGCCCCCTGATTGGTAGAGGCGAGCACGAACGCCAGCTTGCGTCCGACATTGCGCATGGGAATCTCCTGGGCAGGACGCAATACGGCGCGGGTTGGATCGAATCACGAGCCAGTATAAGGCCTAAATCGACTAGCCGCGCATCGCCCGCCATATGCGCTCGGGCGTAGCCGGCATTTCGATGTGTTTGACGCCGAATTCGGAGAGGGCATCGACCAGCGCGTTGGCGACCGCGGGTAGCGCGCCCACATTGCCGGCTTCACCGGCGCCCTTGGTACCCAGCGGATTTGTCCGGGTCGGCACAGAATTGGATTCGACCTCGATATCGCAAAGGTTATGCGCGTGCGGCATGGCGTAGTCCATGAACGATGCAGTAACTAGCTGGCCGCTGGCATCGAAATGGATGTCTTCCATCAGCACCTGGCCCGCACCTTGCGCGACGCCACCGTGAATCTGGCCATGCAGCAGCATCGGATTGAGCACCGTGCCGACATCATCAACTACGCTGTAGCGCACAATGTCGACCACGCCGGTTTCCTTGTCGATTTCCACTTCGCAAACGTGACAGCCGTTTGGATAATTATTGACCGGCGCCTTGTAGACGGCTGTGGCAAACAGGCCCGGTTCCATGGCGGACGGAATCTTGGCGGGATTGGTAGAATCGATCGCGACTTCCTTGATGGTCATGGTCCGGTTGGTCTTCGGCGAGGAAAAAACGCCCTCGGCGAAGGTCATATCGCCGATATCAATCTTGAGCGCATGCGCGGCGATCGCCTTGGCTTTTTCGATCACCTTGTCGGTCGCCATCAGAAATGCCGCGCTGGACATGGTCGAAGTGCGCGAACCGCCGGTGCCTTCGCCGTAAAATACTTCGTCGGTGTCACCTTGCACGTATCGCACGTCATCGGGGTGCAGTCCGAGGCGGTCGGATACCAGTTGTTTGAACACGGTTTCGTGGCCCTGGCCCGCAGTCACTGAACCTGAAAACAACGTCACGCTGCCGCTGCGGTCGAAGCGTACCTCGGCGCCTTCGGTGCCTGGTGCTGCGGCGCGTTCGATGGTGTTGGAAATGCCAAGGCCGCGCAGCTTGCCACGTTTGCGTGCCTCTTCGCGCCGGCGTTTGAAGCCGGCGCTATCATGCAGCTCCAGAGCCAGATCCATGTTCTTTTCGAATTCTCCGCAGTCATAGGTGAACGTGAGTCCGGTCTTGAACGGCATTTGCTTGGGCGAGATGTAGTTGCGTCGGCGCAGTTCGAACGGATCGATCTTCAGCTCGTCCGCGGCAATATCTATGATGCGCTCGATTACATAAGCGGCCTCTGGGCGGCCGTTGCCGCGATAGGGCCGGACCGGGTTGGTGTTGGTAAAGACAGCGGTGATATCGGCGTAGATGGCGGGCGTGCGGTAACAACCGGCCAACGTGCCTGCATTGAGGAAAAATGCGGGCATGTTGTTTTGCAGATAGGCGCCGATCGCCGCGATGGTCTTCACGCGAAGCCCGAGAAAAGTGCCGTCTTTGTCGAGTGCGAGTTCGGCCTCGGTAACATTGTCACGTGCCTGCGCGTCACTTAAGAACGCCTCGGTGCGCGTGCTCATCCATTTAACCGGCCGGCCAATCAACCTCGACGCGAACAAAGTCAGTGCCGCTTCATTGAACACCGGCGTTTTCATGCCGAAGCTGCCGCCGACATCGATGCAGATTACCCGCACTTTGCTCTCGGGTACCTTGAGAACCTGTTTCGCCAGTTCGCTGCGGTAAGGATGCGCGCGCTGCACCGGCGAGTGGATAATGTAACGGTCTTCCCCCGGCAGATAGACCCCGACCGCGCCGCGCGGCTCCATCGACGCGGCTGTCACACGGTTGATGACGAAACGGTGTTTCACGATGTGCGTGGCCTTGGCGAAGGCGGCATCGGTTGCGGCCTGGTCGCCGATCAGCTCGACGAAGCTTATGTTGTCGGCGCTATTTTCCCAGACCTTAGCGGCGTCCGGCTCGATCGCTTTGGCAGTGGAGACCACCGCCGCTAGCGGTTCGTAATCGACCGCGATCATTTCGGCGGCGTCCGCCGCCTGGGCCTGCGTCTCCGCGACCACAAACGCGACCGGATCGCCGACCCAGCGCACGTGGGTCTCGGCGAGCACCGGATAAGGCGGCTTGAACATCGGCGATCCATCGCGGCGCTTGAGCCCGCTATGTGACGGCAATTCGCCCAAACCTGCCCTTTTCCAATCGGCGGCGGTGATGACGGCCAGTACACCAGGCGCGGTTTTGGCGGCAGTAGTATCGATCGAGTTGATCTTGGCGTGGCCGTGCGGCGAGCGCAGCACCACACCGAACGCCATGCCGGGATACACGATATCGTCGATATATTTGCCGCCTCCGCGGATGAGCCGCGGGTCTTCGAAACGCGACACGCCTTGACCTATGGCGAATTCACCCATTGCGAACTTCCAGTCTTGATAATGTGCGACCAATAGGCCGCTCGTCCCCGCGAATGTGGGAACGTAGGACACCGTGCAAAGTCGGAGATTGTGGCTCTGGATTCCCACTTGCGCGGGAGCGAGCGAAATATGGTTCGAACATGCAAGGCTATTTTTCGGATCGTAGCTTTTCTGCCACGCGCGGAGCAAAATACGTAAGGACGCCGTCGGCGCCGGCGCGTTTGAAAGCAATTAAGCTTTCGAGCATGGCGCGCTCGCCGTCGAGCCAGCCGTTCTGTGCGGCCGCCATGATCATCGCGTATTCGCCTGACACCTGATAGGCAAACGTCGGCATGCCAAATGTCTCTTTAACGCGCTCAACGATATCGAGATAAGGAAGACCGGGCTTGACCATGATCATGTCGGCGCCTTCCTCGATATCGAGCACGACCTCGCGCAGCGCCTCATCCGAATTGCCTGGGTCCATCTGATAGGTGCGCTTGTCGCCGGTGAGCGTCTTTGCCGAACCGACGGCGTCGCGGAATGGCCCGTAGAAAGCCGAAGCATATTTCGCCGCGTAGGACATGATCGACACGTCGGTTAAATCGGCGGCATCGAGCGCCTTGCGGACGGCGGCGACGCGTCCGTCCATCATGTCGGAGGGTGCAATGATGTCGCAGCCCGCCTCCGCCTGAAGCACCGCCTGTCTCGCCAGCACGGCGACCGTTTCGTCGTTAAGGATGATGCCGTCACTTAAAAGGCCGTCGTGGCCGTGGCTAGTGAAGGGGTCAAGAGCTACGTCGCACAGAACGCCGATATCCGGCACCTCTTTTTTTATGGCGCGAATGGCGCGACAAACGAGGTTTTCCGGATTGAGCGCTTCGCTGCCTGTCTCATCGCGCAATTCCGGATCGGTGTAGGGGAAGAGCGCAATGCAGGGTATCGTAAGTTTGGCAGCGCGCTCGGCTTCTCGCACCGCTTGATCGATCGATAGCCGCTCAACATCCGGCATGGACGGGACAGGTGAGCGCGCGTTGTCGCCTTCCATGAGAAACAACGGCCAAATCAGATCGTCGGTCGTTAACGTGTGCTCACGCACCATGCGGCGTGCCCACTCACTCCGCCGATTGCGGCGCATGCGCACTGCAAGGTCAAGCCGTTCATTTTCCGCCGTCGGTGATGGTTCCACCGTGGTGAACCGGGTTCGGCTTTCGATCGGGCGGCCAAATTTGATTGCCATGAGGGCACTCCCGGCGGTGTTTTACCCGGTCCGATGCAAGGCCGCTACCCGTCCATTTCAGCAGTTAAAGGGCTGTCAACCGCCGCCTTTGGCCTTTCCAGCCCGTAGCTCCATCTGGACACCAGCCTCCAGACTTTCTTTGTCGCGATAAATCGAGGCGACGGCCATTACCCGCCCGTCCAACTTGTAGCGTATGACGCAATCGCGTTTCATTACATCGCCATCCATATCGATCGTATCCCATTTCTCGGCGTGGCCAACATAGTTGATCGGGACGTCATAGTGCTGGCTCCAGAAAAACGGTGCCGACCTGAATGGCGTAGGTAGGCCCAACATGTTGAGCGCTGCAATCTGCCCCTGTCGTTCGGCCACGACCCAATGCTCGACGCGGATGCGCTCGCCCGAAATGGGGTCCGGCCACCGGGCGATATCGCCTGCTGCGTAAATCCCCGGCGCGCTTGTTTCCATATATTGATTGACACTTACGCCCTTGTCGGTGGCAAGTCCGGCCTTTTCAGCAAGAGCGACGCGCGGTCGCACGCCGACGCCGATGACGACCAGGTCGGCATCGAGCGTGCCGCCGTTCTTGAGCACCGCACGCTTGCCGTCGATTGCGGTGACGCTGTTCTCGAGATGAAATTTGACGCCGTGTTCTTCATGCAATGCGCGAATGAAGTCGCCGAGCTGGGGTCCGAACACGCGCCCGAGCGGACGTTTCTCGGGCGCCACAACATGCACTTCAATGTCGCGAGCGCGAAGGGCCGCCGCCGATTCCAATCCGATGAAGCTTGCTCCGATCACCACCGCGCGTTTTGCGTTCTTTGCCTGCGCGATGATTGCCCGGCAGTCGGCCAACGAGCGTAACGTGTGAACGTGATTCAGATCTGCGCCTGGAATATCGAGCTTTATGGGCTCCGCACCGGTCGCCAGCAGCAGTTTGTCGAACTTGACCTTGTTACCGTCGCCCAGCATCAACTCTTTCGTTTTAGTATCGAGTGCGGTTACCTCTGTCTTGAGTTTCAAGTCGATTTTGTTCTCGCCATACCAATCATCGCCGCGCAGCGGTACCCAGTCTTCCGGAGCGCTGCCCGCCAGGTAATCTTTCGAAAGGTTCGGCCGGTCGACTGGCGCGATATCATCGTTGCTGATCATGGCAACGCTGCCGGCGAAACCGCGCCGGCGCATCATTTCCGCGGCGGCGAAACCCGCCGCGCCCCCGCCGACGATGACGACACTTTCGCCACCCGCACCGCTTTTCTGGGGTGCGGGTTGAACTTTTTTGCTTTTGACGAGAATCTTGCCGTCACGCTCTTCGACCTGCCAGCAGGTGAGGGCGCTCAGCGCCGGTGCTGCGACGGCTTCGCCGGTTCGCAGGCTGAAATGCGCATGATGCCATGGACAGCGAACGGTATCGTCGACGAGCAAACCGTCGGCGAGCGGTCCATGGTAGTGGGTGCAATGGGCGGAGAGCGCGAAAAGCTTGCCGCGCTGGCGAACAAGCACCACCTCATCGTCGCCGACATGGCCTGCCAACATGGCTCCTTCGGCGAGGTCACCGGCGGCAACGCCCTCTACGAGGTCGGGTCCGCCCGGTTTTTTGTCCTCAGTTGCCATCTTCTCCTCCGTCCGCGTTTTAACTTGGATGCTTCAAGGCCGGGAAAATTGCAGCATATGCCATAATTGCCGGACGGGGCCGCCCGGTTGCCGCGATCTGGCCTTGCTTGCTAAGCCGCAACGTTCGAGGTGGGCAATCCATGGATTTTGAGTTATCCGAGCAACAACGTGCGTTTCAGGCCACGGCGCGCGGTTTCGCGCGCGAGGAAATGATGCCGCACGCGCGCGCGTGGGACGAGGGCGAGATTTTCCCCGTTGAGGCCATGCGTAAGGCGGCCGCGCTCGGGTTTGGTGGCATTTATGTGAAAGAGGATGTTGGCGGCTCGGCGCTCAGCCGGCTCGACGCCGCGTTGATCTTCGAGGAGCTGGCGCAGGGCTGCACTTCGACCGCCGCCTATATCTCAATTCACAATATGGCCGCATGGATGATCGACGCGTTCGGCAATGCGGACGCACGCAGAAAATTTCTTCCGAAACTTTGCAGCATGCAACATTTTGCAAGTTACTGTTTGACGGAGCCCGGCTCGGGTTCGGATGCGGCGAGCTTGGCCACGCGCGCGCGCCGCGACGGCGAGCACTATGTGCTCGCCGGCGCGAAAGCCTTCATATCTGGCGGTGGTGTGTCAGACGTTTATGTGGTGATGGTGCGCACCGGGGAAGCCGGCCCACGCGGCGTATCCTGTATCGTGGTGGAGAAGGGCACGCCGGGTTTGTCATTCGGCGCGCAGGAAAGGAAGCTCGGTTGGAAAACCCAGCCGACGGCCATGGTCATGTTCGAGAATTGCCGCGTGCCGGTTGCTAATCGTATCGGTGACGAGGGGCAGGGCTTCAAAATCGCGATGGCCGGGCTCGATGGCGGCAGGTTGAATATTGGCGCGTGCTCGATCGGCGGGGCGCAATTCTGCCTCGACCGTACCATCAGCTACATGAAGGAGCGCAAACAATTCGGTTCACGCCTCGCCGACTTCCAGGCATTGCAATTCCGCGTGGCCGACTACGCCACGGAACTGGACGCTGCCCGGCTGCTGCTGCATCGCGCGGCGGTCGCTGTGGGGGAAGGCGAGCCCGCGGCAACGCGCCTTGCCGCGCAGGCCAAACGGCTTGCTACAGATGTGGGTTTCGATGTCGTCAACGGCTGCCTGCAGTTGCATGGCGGGTACGGATATCTGCGCGATCATCCCATCGAGCGCGTCTTGCGTGATGTGCGCGTCCATCAAATACTTGAAGGGACCAACGAGATCATGCGCGTGATTATCAGCCGCGCTATGCTTGGAAACTAGGAGCACGGAGGAACGCCATGGAACAACTTCAAAGAGTCTATGTGTCGCGGGAGGAGATGATGAAACGCATCGCCCGCTTCAAGGACCTCAAGGGATTCGACGGCGGGTTGCCTGACAGCAAGATGCCGGGCTGCGAGCGCACGCTGTTCAACGTGATCGGCTTCCAGCCGCCGCAAGGCTCCGGTGGTGCCGTGACCTCGCCGGTCGGCGATCATGCGGCCCAGCTGGCCGCGATCAAGATCAGCGAAGGATTCAACCTTGGCTACTGCAAGGCGAAGCCGGGTCACGGGCCAGAGATGCACAACCATGACACCAACGAAACCTTTATTCCGATGACCGGCACCTGGCGGGCCAGCTGGGAAAACGAAAAGGGCGACGTGGAGTTTGTCGATCTCGGACCGCTGGATGTTGTATCATTTCCGCCCGGTATGATCCGGCGCTTTGAGAACGTGACCAAGGGCGATCCGAACGCGGAATCGATCCTGATGTTCGTGATCGGCGGCGACGGCCCGCGGGCCGAATTCACCGACCAGGCGATGCAGCGGCTGGAAGCTGCCGGCGTGTGGCCGCAACGGTAGGCCAGGCAAACAGGTCGCCATGACGGACGGCATCCTGTTCGAACGTCGTGGCGCGGCCGGCGTTGTCACTTTGAACCGGCCGAAAGCACTCAATGCTGTCACTCACCCTATGGTGCTGGCATTGCGTGCGCAGCTTGATCGCTGGGCTGAAGATCCGGCGGTTACGCGGGTCGTGATCATCGCAGCGGGCGACCGCGCCTTTTCCGCGGGTGGCGATATTCGTCACCTCTATGATCTGGGCATGGCCGGCCGCCATAACGAAGCGCTGCAATTCTGGCGTGACGAATATCCGCTCAATGCGGCGATCAAGAACTATCGCAAGCCTTATGTTGCGCTCATTGACGGCATTGCGATGGGAGGTGGCGTTGGAGTGTCTGTGCACGGCTCGCATCGAATTGGCGGCGACCGTTTTTCGTTCGCAATGCCGGAGGTCGGCATTGGTTTTTTTCCTGACGTAGGCGCCACATGGTTTTTACCGCGCATGCCAGGGGAGCTTGGTACCTATTGTGCTTTGACTGGGGAGCGATTTGGTGTTGCCGATGCCGTCGCGGGCGGCATCGCCACCCATCGCATTCCGTCAGCGCGCTTTGCCGCTCTGCTCGATGGCTTGATAGGCACTGTATCTGTCGACGCCGTGCTTGCTGCGTTCGCCGAACCGGCCGGTGAAGGGCCAGTCACGCAACGCAGGGCGGCGATCGATCGCCTCTTTGTTGGTGACCTGGTCGAGAATATTCTCGCTGCGGTCGAGCGCGAAGCCTTATCGGAAAGCGTGGACGCGGAATGGGCTGCGAAAACCGCTGCTACCATGCGCGCCAAGTCGCCACTCAGCCTCAAACTGGCACTGGCTCAGGTGCGACGCGGCAAGAGCTGGGATTTTGAGACGTGCATGCGTATGGAATTCCGCATAGTGTCGCGCGTTATCCATGGGCATGATTTCTACGAGGGCGTGCGCGCCGTGATCATCGACAAGGACAATAAGCCACGCTGGCGCCCCGAGACGCTTCCCGACGTCGGCGAGGCGGAAGTCGAGCGACATTTCGCTCCGCTCGGCTCGTCCGAGTTGGTGCTGCCGTGAACAGACCTGCCGCCGCGCCGGATGGTTTGCGTAGCCTTGAGCCGGTGCGCGAACACGAAGGCAATCGGTCGACCGGCCGTTGGACGCGGTTGCTGGTGCTGTTCCTGCGGGTCATGGCCGCAATATCGATGTGCAAAGGCCTCTACCATTGGGCCCAGGTGTGCGGCATTGGCTTCGGAGAAACACTGCCGTTCGAAAGCCGTTCAATCGCGTGGCAAACGGCGACCGTGTTCTTTGCGGTGATAGATCTTGTCGCAGCCGTCGGCCTCTGGCTCGCCGCAGCCTGGGGCGCGGTGATCTGGCTGACGTCGGTTGCCTCCATGCTGGCGGTGGAAATATTTTTTCCGCAGGTGTTCGGTGGCGGATGGTTGACCGGTCTTCTGGAAGGCGCACTGCTTGCGCTTTATCTCTGGCTGGCATTGAAGTCGGCGCAAGAGCATCCGCAGTAAAAGTCGGGGAGGGCGCCATGGCGCGCATCGGATTTATCGGCCTCGGAAATATGGGACTGCCGATGGCGCAAAACCTGCTCAAGGCGGGTCACCAGGTTGAAGGTGTCGATGTCAATCCGGCGTCTGTCGAAAAGCTCAAGGCTGCGGGGGGAATATCGGTCGAAACGGCCAAGAGCGCGGCGGCGCGTGCCGATGTCGTCATCACGATGCTGCCGTCGGGCAAGGAGGTGCGCGAAGTCTATCTTGGTTCCTCCGGAATAATCGCCAATGCCAATGCCGGCACTCTGTTGATCGATTGCTCGACCATCGATGTCGAAACCGCGCGCGCGGTTGCAGCGGAAGCGGAAAAAAACGAACTGCTGATGCTCGACGCGCCGGTGTCGGGCGGTGTCGGCGGCGCGACAGCCGCCACGCTTACGTTCATGGTCGGTGGTAGCGCGCAGGCCTTTGTACGGGCAGAGTCGATTCTGCAAAAGATGGGAAAGACGATCGTGCACGCAGGCGGCGCCGGCAACGGTCAGGCTGCCAAGATTTGCAACAACATGATCCTCGGCGTGTCGATGATTGCAATCAGCGAAGCTTTTGTACTCGCCGAGAAACTTGGCCTCGATCACCAGAAATTGTTCGACATTTCTTCAAAGTCATCCGGGCAGTGTTGGTCGCTGACTACCTACTGTCCCGTACCGGGACCTGTCCCCACATCGCCGGCCAATCGCGACTATCAGGCCGGCTTCACGGCTGCGATGATGCTCAAGGATTTGAAATTGTCGCAGGAAGCCGCAAAGGCTACTGGAACCAACACAGAACTCGGTGCAGACGCGGCCCGAATTTATTCAAAATTTGTGGCAAGCGGGGAGGCGCTCCGCGATTTCTCCGGCATCATTCGCTTCATTCGCGATTGACGCGGATTTCTAAAGTGAACGAAGCCTTGCGCGGCTTTGTACAATTGTAGCGTCAAGAGACCGTTCACCCTCTCAAATAAACCTAATCTTTATGGTGTTATTTAAGCCGATTTTAGAATGGTCCTTTTAGGGTGCGTCATCCGGAGCGGGGAAAACAGGGCCTTGCAACCGGGGACGTACAAGTAGAACGCAAGGGGCGTTGAACATGAAAGCCGTCGTGAAGACGGTCGAGCCCGCCGGACGCGAGGCGCAGCTCGATCACATTCGGCCACAGTACTTGGAGGCCTTGACATTAGTCGAACGGCTGCATCGCCGGCTGCTCGACGTCATCAAGGATGAATTCGACCGCCGCGGCCGCTCCGATATCAATTCGGTACAGGCGCTGCTGCTTTACAACATTGGGGACAAGGAACTGACAGCCGGTGAGCTGCGCACGCGCGGCTACTACCTCGGCTCCAACGTTTCCTACAACCTCAAGAAGCTGGTGGAGATGGCCTTCCTCGATCACCAGCGCTCGCGCGTTGACCGGCGCTCGGTTCGCATCAAGCTGACCGACAAGGGCCACGAGGTGCGCGACATCATCGAAACGCTTTATCAGAAACACGTGCGGACAGTTGAGCAGGTCGGCGGCATCAACGCCGAAGAGTTCTCCACGCTCAACAAGTCGCTGCACCGCCTGGAGCGGTTCTGGACAGACCAGATCCTCTACCGGCTCTAATTCGACTGCGGGTAGACTGACTTGCCCCGACCGCCCCTGGCGGCCGGGGTTTTCCCTTTTGCACTCTGCGAGCCCGCCGCGACCCAGGGGCCCTAGATGTTGCGCCCGGGTGCCCTCCACAGCCCAATGCTTGGCGGGTGCCGGGCGATATGCTATTGCCGGACCAATCCCGGACCCAGGCTACTGATCGACGCCGAGCCGCTCCCGGCGCCAGGAGATCGTGATGTCGGCAACGTCGAGCCCTAAGCCCGCAAGCGACGTCGAAACACTGTTCGCGGCGAGTTTGTCCGATGTCGACCCCGAGATTGCCGATACAATAAAACGCGAGCTGGGCCGTCAGCGCGACGAGATCGAACTGATCGCTTCGGAAAACATCGTTTCACGCGCGGTCCTCGAAGCGCAAGGCTCGGTGCTCACCAACAAGTACGCCGAAGGTCTGCCGGGCAGGCGCTACTACGGTGGATGTCAATTTGTGGACATTGCGGAGCGGCTTGCGATCGAGCGCGTCACGAAACTTTTCGGCTGCAAGTTCGCCAACGTCCAACCACATTCAGGCGCTTCGGCGAACGCCGAAGTTTTTTTCGCCCTGCTTAGGCCGGGCGACACTTTCATGGGACTTAACTTGGCTGCCGGTGGCCATCTCACGCATGGCTCGCCGGTCAACATGTCGGGGAAGTGGTTTAACCCCGTGCCTTACGGCGTGCGTCGCGACGATCACCGGATCGACATGGAGGAGGTCGCGCGGCTCGCACGTGAACATAAGCCGAAGCTGATCATTGCGGGCGGATCAGCTTACCCACGCGTCATCGACTTTCGTGCTTTCCGCGAAATCTGCGACAGCGTTGGCGCGTTGCTGATGGTAGACATGGCGCATTTTGCAGGCCTTGTCGCGGCCGGTGTGCACCCGTCGCCGTTCCCACACGCGCATGTAGTCACAACGACAACTCACAAGACGCTGCGAGGCCCGCGCGGCGGCGTGATCCTTTCTGACGAAGAAGAGATCGCTAAAAAACTCAACTCGGCAGTATTCCCCGGGATGCAAGGCGGTCCGCTGATGCATGTGATCGCGGCCAAGGCCGTGGCGTTCGGCGAAGCGCTGCGACCGAGTTTCCGCGCCTACGCGCGCAACGTGGTCGAGAACGCCAAGGCGCTGGCCGAAACCTTGAAGTCGCACGGGCTCGATATCGTGTCCGGCGGCACCGACACCCATCTCATATTGGTCGATCTGCGGCCGAAGCAGCTCACGGGCAAGGTGGCGGAAGCCGCATTGGGCCGGGCACATATCACTTGCAATAAAAACGGCATTCCGTTCGACCCGGAGAGGCCGACGGTGACCTCCGGAATCCGTCTCGGTACGCCCGCCTGCACGACGCGCGGCTTTGGTATCGCTGAATTCCGTCAGGTCGGCGAAATGATCGTCGAGGTACTCGACGTGCTGTCGCAGAAACATGTCGAGGAAGATTCCCTGATTGAAGGCGCGGTTCGCGACAAAGTGAAATCATTGATTGGGCGATTCCCGATTTATCAGGACTGAGGATTGGGGACGTTATGCGTTGCCCTAGCTGTGGAAGTCTCGATACGCAGGTGAAGGATTCTCGGCCCACCGAAGATTCGGCGGTGATCCGCCGCCGCCGCGTCTGTCTGACCTGCAATTTCCGATTCACGACATTCGAGCGCGTGCAGCTGCGCGAATTGACCGTCATCAAGCGCAACAGCCGCCGTGTGCCGTTCGATCGCGACAAGCTGATGCGCTCGGTGCAGATCGCCCTGCGAAAGCGCCCCGTCGACCCGGAGCGCATCGAACAGACGGTGTCCAAGATCGTGCGCGAGCTGGAAAGCCAGGGCGAAAGCGAGATTTCTTCGGAAGCCATCGGCGAGATCGTAATGGAGCATTTGCGCGAGCTCGACGATGTGGCCTATGTGCGCTTTGCCTCTGTCTATCGCAACTTCCGCGAGGCCAAGGATTTCCGCGCCGCGCTCGATGAATTGTCCGGTGAAGACGACGGTCAGCCGGCGGCCAGCGCGCGCAAATGAACGAGCAGGCCACGCCCATTTCTGCTTCGCTTTCGGACGACGAGCGCTACATGCGGCTCGCGCTGGCTTTAGGACACCGCAATCTGGGACATACCTGGCCCAATCCCGCCGTCGGCGCGGTGATTGTGAAGGATGGCATCATTCTCGGGCGTGGCTGGACCCAAAAAGGGGGCAGGCCTCATGCTGAAGTCGAGGCGCTACGTCGCGCCAAAAAAAGTGCGCAGGGCGCCACGCTGTATGTGACGCTCGAACCGTGCTCGCATCACGGCAAGTCACCGCCCTGCGCCGATTCGATTATTCGCGCGGGGATCGCGCGCGTTGTCTCGGCGATGGAGGATCCCAATCCGGAAGTGAGCGGCCAAGGGCACGAACGGTTGCGCGCAAAGGGTATCGCTGTGGATGTAGGCCTGGGGGCCGAGGAAGCCCGACGCGCGCACGCCGGGCACATTACCCGGATCGTGCAAAATCGGCCCTATGTAATGCTCAAGCTTGCAATTTCGGCGGATGGCAAGGCGGGCCTCGCAGGCCGAAAACAGGCAGCGATCACCGGCGAAACCGCGCGCGAGCGCGTGTTCCAAATTCGTGCCGCAAGTGATGCAATTCTGGTGGGTATTGGCACTGTATTGTCCGACAACCCGCAGCTGACTTGCCGGTTGCCCGGCATGTTCGAGCGCTCGCCGGTTCGCGTCGTGCTCGACGCAAAATTGAGCCTGCCATTGGCGAATTCGGTGGTCGCGACAGTGCGGGAAACGCCGACCTGGGTGTTTACTTCACCCCGGGTCTCTTCGATTGCGGAAGAAATTCTCCAGCAAAAGGGGTGCAAGGTTTTTCGTGTCGATGAAAGCGGCGGACGCCTTGATGTTGAGCAGATTTTGAAGGTGCTCAGCGGGCAGGGCATCACGCGGCTCATGGTTGAAGGCGGGCCCACTGTGGCGGCCAGCTTCGTCGAAGCTGATCTTATCGACGAAGCTTTTCTGGTCAGGGGCGAAAAGCCGATTGGCGCGACAGGGATTCCACCGCTGGAAGGCATGCCGCTCGATGCCTTGACCGGCCGTCTCACTCTGCGTGGCAGCGAAAAACTCGGCGTCGATACGATCGAAAACTTCGTGCGGACTTGAGGCCATGTTCACCGGCATCGTCACCGACATGGGCGAAGTGCGTTCGGTCAAGCCGGTGGCGGGAAATGTCCGCCGCATAACGATCTTTTGCGATTATTCGCGATCCGAGATTGTCCATGGCGCCTCGGTTGCCTGTTCGGGCGTCTGTCTGACGGTGGTGGATGCGGGCGAGGAAGACGGGCGGACCTGGTTTGCCGTGGACGCTGCGGACGAGACCTTGGGTGTCACGACTGTCGGCCGCTGGCGGCATGGGTCCAAAGTCAATCTCGAACGGCCTTTGAAGTTTGGCGACGAATTGGGCGGTCATCTGGTCGCGGGTCACGTTGATGGCATCGCGAGGGTGGTCGCGCGTGAGGATATGCCGGAAACCGCCCGCATTGAGTTGCGCGCTCCGGCAGAGCTTGCACGTTTCATTGCGCCCAAAGGCTCCGTTGCGCTCGATGGTGTCTCGCTTACGGTGAACGCGGTGGAGGGAGATACATTCTCGGTCCTTGTCATCCCGCACACGATGCGAGTGACTACGTTTGGTGCATTGCGCAAGGATGATGACGTCAACCTCGAAGTTGATACGATGGCCCGGTACGCTGCGCGGCTGGCCGAGATGAAGTAGCATCCTGTTCAGGGACCTTGCCACCACGTCGCCGAGTTAGGAACATCCGGTTATGGCCAAGAAAAAACGCAGCACAAAAACGCGCGACCGTCTGCACATGCTGATCGTGGAAGCTCGTTTTTATGACAACATCTCCGACGAGCTATTGCGCGGCGCGACACGTGTTCTTGATGAGGCGAAGGCGCGCTATGACCGCATTACCGTGCCGGGTACCCTGGAAATTCCCGCCGCCATCGCCATCGCGTTCGAGGCTGCGCGCCGGCGCAGAGCATCTTATGACGGTGTGGTCGCCTTGGGCTGCGTCATCCGTGGTGAAACCCACCATTTCGAGATTGTTGCGAACGAGTCGGCGCGTGCGTTGATGGACCTTTCGGTCAAAGAGCGGCTTGCGGTTGGCAACGGCATCCTCACGGTCGAAAACGAGGCCCAGGCGCATGCGCGCGCTCGTGTCGAAGAGGGCGACAAAGGCGGCGACGCCGCCCGCGCAGCGCTCACAATGGTCGCCCTCAAACATACATTGGCCTGGCGCTGATGGGCGCCGGAACCGCACGTGACGACAAGGATGCGCGGAAGGCGAACAAGCGCGGCGCAGCCCGTCTTGCGGCGGTCCAGGCGCTCTATCAGATGGATCTCGCCGGTACCGGCCTCAATGAAATCCTTGCCGAATTTGAAAGTCACTGGATAGGCCGCGAGGTCGAAGGTGCGCAATATTTGCCGGCGGAGGCCGCCTTCTTTCGCGATATCGTATCCGGCGTGGTGCGCGAACAGCGGGATCTCGATCCACTGATCGATGAAGCATTGTCGAAAGGCTGGCCGCTCAAACGTATCGAGGCGGTGCTGCGTGCTGCGCTGCGGGCGGGGGCCTATGAGCTGATCCACCGTGCCGACGTGCCCGCGCGGGTAGTGGTTGCCGAATATGCCGACGTTGTTGCTGCATTCGTCGAGCGCGACGAGACCGGCATGGTCAATGCTGTGCTCGACCAGCTCGCGCGCCGTTTGCGTGCCGCCGAATTCGGCCGCGCCGCCGGGTAGAACAATGGCCGCGCGCGACGAAATCTCGGCCGAGGATCGTCTGATCGCACGTTTCTTCAAGCCGCTTGCGACCAATCCGGGGGCCCTGGGCCTGTCCGACGACGCCGCCTTTCTCAAGCCGCCGCCCGGATTTGATCTGGTGCTCAAGACCGATGCGATCATCGGCGGGGTGCATTTCTTCCCTGAGGATGCAGCGCAGGCAGTGGCAAGCAAGGCGCTGCGGGTCAATCTGTCCGATTTGGCCGCCAAAGGCGCCCGTCCGCTGGGCTTCCTGCTGTCGCTCGCGCTCTCCAAGGAGGTCGACGAGAATTGGCTCGAAGGGTTTGCGCAAGGCCTGCGCGGCGACTCCGTGCTGTTCGGCTGTCCCTTGTTCGGCGGCGATACCGACCGTACGCCCGGCCCGATCACAATTTCCATCGCGATGTTCGGCACTGTGCCGGAAGGGACAATGGTGCGCCGCGCCGGCGCCAAGGCGGGCGATCGCGTGTTCGTAAGCGGCACCATTGGTGATGCGGCGCTCGGCGTCATGGTGCGAAAGGGAGAGGACTGGAAACTGAGCGAGCCGCAGCGGCAGCATCTCGTTTCCCGCTACCTCTTGCCGCAACCGCGCAATGCGCTCGCCGAAGCGGTGCGCACGCATGCTTCGGCCGCAATGGATATCTCTGACGGACTTGCCGGCGATTTTGCAAAGCTGTGCCGAGCGTCCGGCGTGGCGGCCGATATCGATGCCGCGCGGGTGCCGCTTTCGGAAGCGGCCAAAGCGGTGATTGCCGCGGACGGCGCCGCCCTCGAGTCCGTGCTCACCGGTGGTGATGATTACGAGATTCTCTGCACCGTGCCGGCAGCCAAGGCCGAAGCTTTTCAGGCTGCCGCCAAGGTGGTTAACGTCTCGGTGGCGGACATCGGCGTAATCAAAGCTGGAGAAGGTGCACGCTTTCTTGCGGGTGGGCGGCCGCTCGCGTTCAAGAGCATCTCGTTCAGCCACTTTTGAAATTGGCGGGACGGGTGTAATAGGGACGCAAGGAACAGGAAATTGTCATGCACGATATGACGGCAAAACAGGCGGCGGTGTCGCCGGTCGGCCAGCTTCCGAACTATCAAAAACACCACAGGCACTTTCCGACCTCCGCCTGGTTGCGTCGCCGCGCGCCGCGCAACGTGCCGCTTTTCGCCTTCGAATATGGAGACACGGGTGCCGGTAACGATGTCGGCGTCGCGCATAATTGGGCGGCGTTCGATGCGGTTGAAATTGTGCCTCGCTACGGCGTGATGCCATCGCTGCCGCCTGTTGACGTCAAATTGTTTGGGCGGAGCTACGCGGCGCCCATCGGCATTGCGCCCATGGGCGGACCTTCGCTGGTCTGGCCGGGCGCCGACCTGTTGATGGCGAAAGCCGCGCAACACGCGCGCGTTCCCTATACGCTCAGCGTCGCCGGCGGCGCTACGATCGAACAGGTGGCAGAGGCCGCGCCTGATGTTTTCTGGCTTCAGCTTTATCGGTTTTGGCACGACGATCACAAGATCGGCTTCGACTTGGTACGGCGGGGACAAGCGGCGGGCGCCAAGGTGCTCGCACTCACATTGGACGTTCCGGTGCGCACCACGCGCTCGCGCGAAACATATGCCGGCCTTGCGCACGAATTCCGTCCCAATATGCGCATGATCTGCGAAATGATTGTGCGACCGAGATGGATGCTCGCGCTCTTGCGAAATGGCTATCCGCGTTTTGCAACCATTGGCGATTACGCGCCTGCGGGCGCGAGCACCAACGAGATCATCGCTTATGCTCGCGCCCGCATGGGTGGGGCTTTTTCCTGGGACGAGGTCAAGCGTTATCGTGATGCTTGGAAGGGTCCCATGGCGGTCAAGGGCATTCTGCACCCGAAGGACGCAGAGAAAGCGGTGGCGCTCGGCATCGACGGCATCTGGGTGTCGAACCACGGCGGCCGGCAGATCGAGGCGCTGACACCATCTATCGATGTACTGCCGGCGATCGTTGCTGCGGTCGGTAAAAAGGCGACCGTCATCCTCGATAGCGGGGTGCGCAGCGGTCAGGATGTCATGCGGGCGTTGGCGCTGGGCGCCGATGCGGCCTTTGTCGGGAAGTCGTTCCTCTGGGCGGTGGGCGCGCTCGGCGACGATGGACCGGGGTACCTGATCGACCTCTATATCGATGAGCTGCGTGCTGCCCTTGGCCAGATCGGTGCCAAGACCTTTGCGGAAGCGCGGGCAGCTACGATCCGGCATCCCGGCGCAATTGAGTTTACGGCAAAGGCGCGGTCATCGAGCGCGCCGCGCGGCAAAACCTGACGTATCGGCTGTTCCCGCTCAACGCTGACCTGCGTCCGCCGCATTGGCGATTCACCGGATCGCCGCTACAAGGGGCGGCTTTCCGGGAGCCTATCCATGTCGGCGGTCGCCGAGCCTTTCCAGCACGCATTGCCCGACGACAATCTGGCGCGCCGCAACGCCTTGGTGCTGGCGGTCGCTCAGGCGCTCGCCGGCGGCAACAACACCGTCATCGTCAGCACCGCAAGCATCGTCGGCGCGGTGTTGGCGCCCGACAAAGGCCTCGCTACCGTCCCGGTGACAGCCATGGTGTTTGGCATGTGGCTCGGCACGCTACCGCTCGGCGTGCTGGCGCGCCGTTTCGGCCGGCGCTTTGCGCTGCAGTGCGGCTCGGCCTTTGGGATCCTCTCCGGCCTGATCTCTTACGCGGCAGTCATGAACGGCCAATTCTGGCTTCTGCTGATCGGCACGTTCTGCGGCGGACTTTATGCCGCCGCGCATCAGTCCTATCGCTTTGCTGCTGCCGATACGGCAAGCGAGGCCTACCGCCCGAAGGTTGTATCCTGGGTGCTCGCGGGCGGCGTGTTTGCCGCTGTGCTTGGCCCGCAACTTGTCATCTTCACCAAGGATCTTCTCTCGCCGCATCTGTTCGCCGCGAGCTATCTCGGCCAGTCGGCATGCGCGCTCGTGGCGGCGGCCGTTTTGCAGTTCGTCAAGGTGCCGCCGCTTGCCGCCGCGCGGCATAGCACTGCCCGCCCACTTGGTGAGATCGTGAAGAGCTCGCGTTTCATAGTTGCCGTCGCCTGCGGCATGGCGAGCTACGGCATGATGAATATGGTGATGACCTCGGCGCCGCTTGCCATGGTCGGCTGCGGTCATTCGGTCACCGATGCCACGCTCGGAATTCAATGGCATGTCCTGGCGATGTATGCACCGAGCTTTATCACTGGCGCGCTGATCGCGCGTTTCGGGGTCGAGCGCATTACCGGCCTCGGCTTGGCGTTGATCGCAGTCGCCGCCGCAATTAACATCGCCGGCATATCGGTTGCGCATTTCTGGAGCGCGCTGGTGCTCCTCGGGTGTGGATGGAATCTGTCCTTCATCGGCGCTACCACGCTGGTGACGCAGTGCCATCGGCCGCAGGAACGCAACAAAGTGCAGGCATTCAATGACTTTCTTATTTTCGGTAGTATGGCGCTAAGCTCATTCTCGTCGGGTCAGCTGCTCGCCAATTTCGGCTGGACGGCCATCAACGAGGTCATCTTCCCGACCATTTTTGTGGCGGGCGCGTTACTTGCCTGGCTTGCGTTGCGGCCAAGGGTGTCAACCGTGTGAGGCACTTGGGCGAACTTCTTCCAACTTGGCCAATTTGAGGACCATTCTCGAGGACGGCGGCAAGTAATGGCTTTCTGACTACTTGATTTCCGCCGTTGCGCAGGAGGCATCTTTTTGGCTATATCCGCGCGCTTTCCGGTCGGGGTGAAGCGCCCTCAAAGCGGCCATCCTCGACGCTCCTGGCGCCGGCGGGAGCGTTCGTCCCGCCAGCACCTATAAAATCGGGGAAAAGACCACCATGACGACTTTGTGGTTGATCGTCGGCTGCGGGGTGCTCGCGATCGTATACGGCATCTGGGCGACCCAATCGGTACTGGGCGCCGACGCCGGCAGCAAGAGAATGCAAGAGATTTCCGAAGCCGTGCGCGAGGGCGCGCAGGCCTATCTTAAGCGGCAATATACGACAATCGGTATCGTCGGCGTCGTGATCTTCGCAATCATCGGTTTCACGCTCGGCTGGCTCGTGGCGATTGGCTTCGCTGTCGGCGCGATCCTGTCGGGTGCCACCGGATTTATCGGGATGAATGTCTCGGTGCGGGCCAACGTGCGGGTCGCGCAGGCGGCCACAAAGTCACTGGCCGGCGGTCTTGAGCTTGCTTTCAAGTCCGGCGCCATCACGGGCATGCTTGTCGCGGGCCTCGCGCTGCTCGGGGTCACGCTCTACTTTGGCTTTCTCACTGGCACGCTTCACATGGCGCCAAATGACCGTACGGTCATTGACGCTATTGTGGCCCTTGGCTTTGGCGCTTCACTGATCTCGATCTTCGCCCGTCTTGGTGGCGGCATTTTCACCAAGGGTGCCGACGTTGGCGGCGATCTGGTCGGCAAGGTCGAAGCGGGAATTCCGGAAGACGATCCGCGCAATCCGGCTACCATCGCCGACAACGTGGGCGATAATGTCGGCGACTGCGCCGGTATGGCGGCTGACCTGTTTGAAACCTATGCGGTGACGACGGTTGCCACAATGGTGCTGGCGTCGATCTTCTTTGCCGGCACGCCAAACCTGCTCAGCATGATGACTTATCCGCTTGCGATCGGCGGTGCCTGCATCATCACGTCGATCATCGGCACGTTCTTTGTGCGGCTAGGCCGCAAGCGATCGATCATGGGCGCTCTCTACAAGGGCTTCATTGCTTCCGCGGTTCTTTCGCTCATCGCCATCTGGTTCGTTACAGATTCACTGATTGGCATGGGTCCGATCGCAGGGGGCCGCTTCACAGGCCAAGCGCTTTACATCTGCGCGATCGTGGGTCTGGTCGTAACCGGCCTGATCATCTGGATCACGGAGTACTACACCGGCACCAATTTCCGCCCGGTGAAGTCGATTGCACGGGCATCGGTCACCGGGCACGGCACCAACGTTATCCAGGGTCTGGCGATCTCGCTGGAATCCACAGCGCTTCCGGCTCTCGTCATCATCGCCGGAATTCTGGTCGCCTACGCGCAGGCTGGGCTTTTCGGCATCGCTATCGCGGTGACCTCGATGCTGGCGCTTGCCGGCATGGTGGTGGCGCTCGATGCCTTCGGACCGGTCACCGACAATGCCGGCGGCATTGCGGAGATGGCCGGTTTGCCGAAAAACGTTCGCAAGCATACCGACGCGCTTGACGCGGTGGGTAACACCACCAAAGCGATCACGAAGGGCTATGCTATCGGGTCGGCGGGCCTCGGCGCGCTCGTCCTGTTCGCGGCCTATAACCAGGACCTGCAATTCTTCACCAGAACCGCGTCGGCACACCCGTACTTCCTGGGCATCCAGCTCGATTTCTCGCTGAATAATCCTTACGTGGTAGTTGGACTGTTGTTCGGCGGGTTGCTGCCGTATCTGTTCGGTGCCATGGGCATGACCGCCGTCGGCCGTGCCGCCGGCGCCATCGTCGAAGAAGTGCGCCGGCAATTTCGTGCGAAGCCCGGCATCATGAAGGGCAAGGACAAGCCCGACTATGGCCGCGCCGTCGACATGCTCACCAAGGCCGCAATCAAAGAAATGATCGTGCCGTCGTTACTGCCGGTGTTGTCGCCGATCGTCTGCTACTTCGCGATCTATTTCATAGCGGGTGGTGGACCGGCGGGAAAATCGGCGGGCTTTTCGGCTCTCGGCGCAATGCTGCTCGGTGTCATCGTCACCGGCCTGTTCGTCGCAATCTCCATGACGTCGGGTGGCGGGGCTTGGGATAACGCGAAAAAATATATCGAAGACGGCCATTACGGCGGCAAGGGCTCCGACGCCCACAAGGCGGCGGTGACCGGCGATACGGTCGGTGATCCCTACAAGGACACGGCCGGACCCGCGGTCAACCCGATGATCAAGATCACCAACATCGTGGCGCTGTTGTTGCTCGCCGTGCTGGCGCATTAAGACCAAAAGAGGGAAACGGCGAAGGGGCCCGCCCGAGAGCGGGCCCTTTTGTCATCAGGCGCATCGATTAGAGATGGACGCCGACATTCTTGAAGATGTTGCGGAGATAACTCAGTTCCTGGCCACCGGTCGGGGTGGTCTGAGACACGAAGTCGAATATCTTTCCGTCCTTGTAGCCATAGTTGGCGAGCCGAGTAACCCGGCGTTCCTTGTCGAAATAGACCGCGATCACACGCTGATCGACCACTTCGTGTGGCATGAAGGCCACCGAGCGCTGTGCCTTTTGGGAAATGTAGTAAAAGGCGTCACCGTTGACGGTCGCAACGGTGGAGGGCGTGCCAAGGACGATCAGGACCTGCTCCTGCGTCGCGCCGACGGGAACCTGCTCGAGCGCGCCTTCCGGCAACACATAACCGCGCTGGAGTGTCTCACTGCCGCTGCCGCAGGCCGCAAGCGCCAAGGCGCCGGCAAGAGCCAGCGACAGATGAAGTGCAGGTTTGCGGTGCACGATCTTCGATCCCAAACGCTTCATTTCAGGCCTTGCATCGGGGGGAGCATTGACGTAACCGCGGCCAACAGGCTTAGCGCCCGATCAGACCCGATGAAATTTCCCCTGTTTCGCCGCACCGAGCGGCAAGACACCATTTCCACCCTGTATGGCACGATCGTGGCACAGGCGCGATTGCCATGTTTTTATCGTGATTACAGCGTCCCCGATACCATCGATGGCCGTTTCGAGTTGCTGGTCCTGCATCTTGCAATAGTGGTCGACCGATTGGCCGATGATCCGGCGCTTCGGGGCCTGGGTCAGGCGCTTTTCGATCGGTTCTGTCGGGACATGGACCACAATTTGCGTGAAATGGGCGTGGGCGACCTCGCCGTGCCAAAAGAAATGCGGCGTATGGGCGAGGCATTCTATGGCCGCGCGAAGGCCTACCGGACCGCATTGGCAGCGCACGGCGAGCAAGCTCTGGTCGAGACCATGATGAAAAATGTCTACAACGGCGCCCCGCCACGACCAACCGCCCCAGCCCGTCTTGCAGCCTACGTGCGGGAAGCGGTACGGGATATTGGGTTGCAGCAGCCGGCCGCGCTCATGACCGGCGAGCTGCGTCTACCAGATCCTGAATGTTATGGTTCTTGTTGAACATCCATATCTTTTGGCAGAGGCCTGAGATTCATGGAAAAAAATCAAAACCCGTGGACCGTTCCAATTGCGGTGGACGAGATCCCAGAAGCCGGTCTTCACATCGAAATCGATGCATCCGAAGCTACGCGTGCCGAGTTGGCGGCCCTTGCCGGCTTGCGTGAATTGGCGGGGCTTTCGGCCGCATTTGATCTTGCTCGCCGGGGGTCGGGTGTAAGGGTTACTGGTCGGGTCCGCGCTCGCGTCGGTCAAACGTGCGTGGTCACCCTTGAACCGGTGCAAAGCGATCTGGAAGAATTGGTCGATTTGGTATTCGCGCCACAGTTGGCGGAATCGTTGCCAGCCAAGGCTGAAGCAGCCGAGCGCCGGGCGAGCGACGAAGATCCACCGGAACCTTTGGTTGGTGGCAAGTTGGATTTGGGTGTAATCGCTACCGAGTTCCTGGTTCTCGGCATCGATCCATATCCACGCAAGGCGGACGCAGAATTTACGCAGATCTGTGAGGACGATGGCAATGCCCGGCCGTTCGCGGCGTTGGAAGCGCTGAAAAAGCGCCTTGGCGGCAGTTAGTGGCGGCAGGCGGGTGAGGGGATGAGGGGCAAGGACAACCGGCTTGTCTGCAGCGGTCGAGCCGTTATGGTCGACTCCCTGCGTCATTTTCAGATGACCGCGCTGCCTTCACCCGTGCCAGGCCTGCCAAGAGCGATCCATGCCAGATAAGGTTCGCATCGCGCTTGACGCCATGGGTGGCGACCATGGCGCGGCGGTCATATTGCCGGGGGCGGACATTTCGCTCACGCGTCACCCTGCAATCGAATATTTGCTGTTCGGCGATCGGGCCGCATTGGACCCCGTGTTAGAGCGGCTACCTCGGCTGAAGGCGAAGTCGAAACTGCTACACACCGATGTCGCTATCCGTATGGACGACAAGCCAAGTCAGGCGCTCCGTTATGGACGCTGGAAGTCGTCGATGTGGCTTGCAATCGATGCGGTAAAAAAAGGTGAGGCCGATGTTGTTGTCTCCGCCGGCAATACCGGTGCGTTGATGGCAATGGCGCGCTTCAATCTAAAAATGATCGAGGGCATCGAGCGGCCGGCGATCGCCGCGCTGTGGCCGACTTTAAAAGGCGAGTCCATCGTGCTCGATGTCGGGGCCTCGATCGGTGCGGATGAAGCACACCTGGTGAATCTCGCTGCCATGGGAAGTGCGATGGCGCGCGTACTGTTCGATATCGAACGTCCAACCGTCGGGCTGCTCAACATTGGCGTTGAGGAAGTCAAAGGGCTCGAACAAGTGCGGGATGCCGGCCGGATCCTGCGCGAAGGCCAATTCCCTCACTTCGACTATCAAGGTTTCGTCGAAGGCGACGATATTGGCAGGGGCACCGTCGACGTGGTTGTAACCGAAGGGTTTGCCGGCAACATTGCATTGAAAACCGCGGAAGGTACGGCCCACCAGATCGCATCCTATTTACGCGCTGCGATGAACCGAACCTGGGTGGCGCGTCTGGGCTATCTGCTGGCGCGACAAGCCTTCCGCACTTTGCGAGATAAAATGGATCCGCGTAAGTCGAATGGCGGCGTATTCCTGGGCGTCAATGGTGTGGTGATCAAGAGTCATGGTGGCGCCGATGCCGAAGGCACGGCGGCCGCGATCGACATGGGCTACGACATGGTGCGTTACGAATTGCTCGCCAAAATCGGGCAGTCCATGGCGCGCGATCTACAGGCGACGGCGACGGAAACAGCTCGGCTAGCGACCGGAGTAAGCTCGTGACGTCATTGCGGTCGGTCGTACTTGGTTGCGGAAGCTATCTCCCGGCGCGAATTGTCAGTAACGACGAGCTCGCTCGTTCGGTTTCGACTACAGATGAATGGATCGTACAGCGTACCGGCATTCGCGAACGGCATATTGCGGCGTCGGGGGAACTCACGTCTGATCTCGCCCTCCATGCCGCGCGTGCGGCACTCACGAACGCGCATATCGAAGCGAAATCGATCGATTTGATTGTGCTTGCGACTTCAACTCCCGATCAGACTTTTCCCGCGACCGCAGTCTCGGTGCAGGCCGCGCTTGGCATTACCCACGGAGCAGCATTCGATTTGCAGGCCGTGTGTTCCGGATTTGTATATGCCTTGCAGGTGACTGACGCGCTGTTGCGAGGTGGCAGCTACAAGCGTGCCCTCGTAATTGGGGCGGAGACCTTCTCCCGCATTCTCGATTGGAATGATCGCACGACTTGCGTTTTGTTCGGCGACGGGGCGGGCGCTCTGGTTCTTGAGGCTCAGCCGCAAAAGGGTACCCGCGAAGATCGTGGTATACTAACGACACATCTGCGTTCCGACGGTCGACACAGGGCGAAGCTTTACGTGGACGGGGGCCCGTCTTCGACCCAGACCGTCGGCCATCTGCGGATGGAGGGTCGTGAGGTTTTCAAGCACGCCGTAGCCATGATTACGGACGTGATTGAGGATGCGTTTAGGGCCACAGGCTATTCCGCGGCCGAAATCGACTGGTTCGTGCCGCATCAGGCTAACAAGCGCATTATTGATGGTTCAGCCCATAAGCTTGGGATCGCTCCAGAAAAGGTGGTGATTACTGTGGATCGTCATGGGAATACCTCGGCCGCTTCTATTCCCTTGGCTTTATCTGATGCGGTTGCTGACCGCCGGATCAAGCGCGGCAATCTAATCCTTTTGGAAGCTATGGGTGGTGGGTTTACTTGGGGTTCGGCGCTTCTGCGGTGGTGAGGCTGGGGGTCGGCTTTGGGGGTATTCTTCATCACAATCTTTAAAGGCCCCGTTGACCCCTCCCTTTGATGCTAATATCGTCGATAATTCAGCGGGATACCTTCGCCGGGGGCAGGGCAGGCGATGACCGGAAAAACTGTGACGCGGGCCGACTTGTGCGAGGCGGTCTATCAGAAGGTCGGTCTTTCACGTACGGAATCGGCGGCTTTGGTCGAGTTGGTGCTCAAAGAGATCACCGACTGCCTCGAGCGCGGTGAAACCGTAAAGCTTTCCTCTTTTGGTTCCTTTGTGGTGCGCAAGAAGGGCCAACGTATCGGCCGCAACCCCAAAACCGGCAAAGAAGTACCAATCTCTCCCCGACGCGTTATGGTGTTCAAGCCGTCGGCGATTCTCAAGCAACGCATTAACAACGGCGCCGCCGAGCCAGCGTAAAGCGTAGCGTTAGCGTTTAGCAGACAGAGGAGTGGGCCGCTTTGGACAACAAGGCGCCGGACGCATTTCGCACTATTAGTGAGGTGGCAGACGAGCTTGATCTGCCGCAGCACGTGCTTCGCTTTTGGGAAAGCCGCTTCCACGAAATCAAGCCTATGAAACGAGGCGGTGGTCGGCGGTATTATCGCCCGGACGACATCGACTTGCTGCGCGGGATACGGCACCTGCTCTACGGCGAGGGTTACACCATTCGCGGTGTGCAACGCATTTTGCGTGAGCAAGGCGGGAGGTTTGTTCAGGCAGTGTGGCAGGAAGGTGCCCCGCAACCGCCGCACGGCGTCGTCGAGGAAGAGGAGTTTGTCGAGGAAGTTGTGATGACGGACGAAATCACCGTTGAAGAAGATCGCGGGTTGCGCGGTCGGTTTGCCTCGTTGATCGGACGTGATCTTGGCGATCGGCAAGACGACGCGGAGGCTCGCGCCGAGCCGCCTTTGAGCACCGCGCCGGTTCCCCATATCGATTCTACCGATCGCGCAATTCACGGTGTCACTGTGTCTGGGCCGCCGGATGAGGGCGTTGAATCGCCGTTGGCCACGCGTCAACAGCCGTCGGAGACAACCGGCGGTGGACTGGGACGTGAGGATCTACGCAAGTTGCACGCCGCCCTGCACGAGCTCGTCGAGTGTCGCAAGCTGATTGATGCGGTCGTTTCACGGCCGCATTAGCGATATTTCCCTTCGAAGCCATGAACCATCCGGGCATGGTGCCCGACTAACCGCTGTGTAGAATGCCGGATCCCATGATTTGCGGGGGTTGAGGGGTCATGCGGGTTGTGAGGTATGTGTTGCTGGCGGTCGCGATCACCGTTGGCGCCTTGGTGCCCGCGTCCGGCCAGACACCACCCAATGGTCGCGTGCCGCCGGTCGTGACCAGGAGCCAACCCATCACGCCGCTCGGCTGGTGGGTCATGGGCTCGGTCGGGTGCGCGGCGGCTTCGCCGATTATTGGTACCTTGATACTCGGGCGCGAACTGACAATCGGTGAGGTGTATCACACGACGTTAGGCTGCATGCTGGGCCCCGTCGGGTGGCTTTTAGCGGATGCGCTGTTCCCGCCGACAGTCGCGCGCCCCAACACCCAGCTCAGCAGGTTGCAGCACAAGTCGGGACGAGTTGTGCCCGCGCGCCATTTTAGCATTCCACCGCCCGGCGAGACGCGCTTCGTGCATAACGAAGTGTTGGTTGAATTTTCCGGCGGTGCATCGGCGCAGGCGCGCGACGCGTTCGCGCGCAGCCTGCAGTTGACTCTGCTGGAAACGCAGACTTTTGCACTGACCGGTCGCACAATCGAGCGTTGGCGCATCGATAGCACACGAACGGTGCCCGATACGTTGCGTCTGGCGGCGCGTAACTCCAACATTATAGCGGGACAAGCGAACGGTGTTTATCTCGCAGTGCAAACGCAGCCGACGAAACAGGACGTTCCAGCCGACGCGGGCGCCGCACAATATGTTGTGCGCAAGCTCCACCTTCTCGAGGCGCACCGCATCAATAGTGGCGATAACGTGCTGGTCGCGGTGATTGACTCCAAGATCGATACAAGTCACCCCGATCTTGCCGGAGTCATTGTGGCTGAATATGACGCAGTCGGAGCGCCGGCGCCCGCGCACTTGCATGGTACAGCTATTGCCGGCGCGATCGCTGCGCACAGCAAGCTTGTCGGGGTCGCGCCGAAAGTTCGACTTCTTGCGGCGCGCGCGTTTTCCGGCACGGGCGACAGTGCGCAGAGCACGACTTTCAATCTGCTCAAAGCCCTTGACTGGGCGGCGAGCAAGGACGCGCGCATCGTAAACATGAGTTTCGCCGGGCCGCCTGACGCTCTGTTGCGAGAGATGCTGACAAAGGCTAACGCGCGAGGCATCGTGCTGATCGCCGCCGTCGGCAATGCCGGGCCACGCTCACCACCGCTTTATCCCGCCGCTGATCCTGGAGTAATCGGCGTAACGGCGACCGACGCTCAGGACAAATTAATGCCCCAAGCCAATCAAGGTCCGCAGGTTGCTCTAGCGGCGCCAGGCGTCGAAATTCTCGCCGCGGCACCCGACGGCGGATATCAGGTCACGTCCGGCACTTCGGTTGCGGCCGCGCATGCGACCGGCGTGGCGGCACTTTTATTGGCGGCGAGACCAAATCTGACGCCGGCCCAGGTGCGCAGCGATCTGGTTCGTTCTGCACAGCGGGTTCCGGGCAAACGCAACGAAGTTGGAGCCGGCGTCGTCGATGCGCTTGCTGTGATTAAGCCGCCCGCTCGGTAGTCCTTATTGTGGATCGATTTTTATGGCCGCGCCGGATTCTCTGATCATTGAACGTTCATCAGACGGCATTGTCGTCTTGAAAATCAACCGTCCACAGGTGCGCAATGCGCTCAATCTCGACGTACGCACGCGTCTCGCCGAGGAGATCACGCGCTGTGGTGCCGATGATGCAGTTCGCTGTGTCATTGTGACCGGCTCGGATGAGACGTTTGCGGCCGGCGCCGACATTGGCGAAATGGCAGACGCCGGCCCGGTCGAGGTCATGGCGCGCAATGTTCAAAAATACTGGCGCGCGCTCATGGACTGTCCAAAGCCGCTGATCGCTGCGGTCGAGGGGTTTGCCCTCGGGGGTGGGCTCGAGCTCGCGCTTTGCGCGGATATCATTGTCGCCGGCGAGGGCGTCAAGCTCGGCCTGCCTGAAGTAAAAGTGGGGATCTTGCCGGGCGGAGGAGGTACGCAAAAACTTGCGCGTCTCGTCGGCCGACATCGCGCCATGCTGCTAATCATGACGGGACGAATTTTCGGTGCCGCGGAAGCGCTGACCATGGGCGTCGTCAGCGAAGTCGTGCCGAAGGGGCAGGCCCTTAGGCGTGCGCTCGAGATTGCGCGGGAAATCGCCGCCATGCCCTCGATTTCGATTATGCAGATCAAGGAAATCGTGAATGCCGGGCTCAATGCGCCGCTTGAAACCGCGTTGATGTTGGAGCGCAAGGCGTTCCAGTTGCAATTTGCAACCCGCGATCAGAAAGAGGGCATGCGCGCGTTCATGGAAAAACGAAAACCAAAATTCGAGGGACGGTAACGCGTGGCGTTGGATCTTTCCCGCCCCGATTTGGTCGTTGCGGTGTTTGGCGCCGGCACAATGGGGCGAGGTATCGCGCAGGTATGCGCGCAAGCTGGTCTCACGACCCTGATGTTCGATTCTCGCGACGGAGCGGTGAAAGACGCCCTCGCGGTGATCGATAACGGCCTCGAAGGCCTAGTATCGAAGGGCCGCATGACTGGGGGCGCCAGGCAGGCCATTCTCGAACGGCTAAAGCCGATCCATTCCTTTGACGAGGCTGAAGGCGCCGGCATAGCTATTGAGGCGATCGTCGAAGACCTTGACGCCAAGCGTGGATTGTTTCGCGAACTGGAAAAACGCCTGGCGCCGGATGCGGTGCTCGCCACCAACACCTCCTCGCTATCAGTGACGGCAATCGCCGCCGGCTGTGGGAAGCCACAACGGGTCGGCGGACTGCATTTCTTCAATCCGCCGCCGGTCATGCGGCTGGTCGAGGTGATCGGTGGCCTTCGAGGCGATCCCGCGCTGGTCGAGGCGCTTTCGCACTTTGTGAAAAGGCTTAACAAACAGCCGGTGGTTACTGCCGACACACCTGGCTTTGTCGTCAACCACGCCGGCCGCGCCTACGGACCCGAGGCACTGCGCATTGTGGCGCAAGGCATCGCGAATCCGCGCGAAGTCGACCTGCTGATGAAAGAAGCTGCCGGTTTCCGGATGGGTCCATTCGAATTGCTCGATCTCGTCGGCGCCGATGTTGCCCACGCCGTGATGGTTAGCATCTTCGAGCAATATTTTGACGAGCCGATGTATCAGCCGTCGGCGCAAATGGCGACGCGTGTTGCGGGCGGTCTGCTCGGCCGCAAGAGCAAGCAGGGCTTTTACAATTATGATGGGCCGCAAGCGCTGAACCCCCCAACTGTTGATGTTCAGGCACAACCCCTGCCTGGCTCTGCCTGGGTCGCCGACGAGGATGGTGGCCGCGATTTAGCCGGTTGGCTGAAGACTGCTGGCATTAAAATTCAATTGGGCGGGAGCCCGATTGGAGGTGTGCCGTGTTTCGTTACGCCGCTCGGCGAGGACGCCTCGAACGCCGCGGTGCGTTTGCGTCTTGATCCGGCGCGCACAATTGCAGTTGACATGGTCGGACGCTTTGGAGGGCGACGCACGTTGATGAAGACCCCGCTCACGACGGCTGACATCGTTGGCGCAGCGGTCACCGCCTTGTCGGCCGGCAACGTGCCGGTGACTGTGATCAATGATAGCCCAGGTTTTGTCGTGCAACGGTTGCTTGCGATGATCGTCAATATCGGTACCCGTATCGCTGAATTGCGAATTGCCAGCCCTTCCGACATAGACACCGCGGTTGAACTTGGTTTGAACTATCCAAAAGGGCCCCTTGCGCTAGGAGATTCGCTGGGCGCTAAAAGCGTGCTTGCAGTGCTTGACGGGATGCACGCCGTCACGCTCGACCCGAAGTATCGCGCCACAACCTGGTTGCGTCGGCGCGCGTGCCTCGGCGTTTCGCTACGCATGCCTGATTGAGGTGGCTGACAGACGGGAGGGAAAACAATGCACTTGGACGCGTGGATGAAGATGGTGTTTACGGTTATTGCGCTCTCCTTGGCCGTCATCGCGTGGAAGTTGCCGATGTCGGGAACGAGTCACGCCCAAGGTGGCGGTTGCGGGGGAACGGGCTTCAATCCTTGCTACGTCTCCACAGCCGGAGAGGATTTTCTGAACGTCAAAATCGTCAAACAATGACGGCCTACTGTCCACGACGAAGAAACTTGAAGCCTGAGTAGAGAGCGCGCAGGCTCGTTTGTTGAGAAATCCGAAGGGCAGCCGATGCCCTCCCTTTAAGGTTACTTGGTCAGGTTACCGAGCGACTGACCAAGCCAAAAAGTCTGCACCGAATACAATTTGCGTGGGCGCTTGAGAAGCTTGCCATTGGTGGCGACTCGCGCTCGCGGGGTCGTCGTCATGCCACACCGGCGACCCCGCACCTGACCATTTCTGTTTCGAGCCCAGCGAAAGAAAAAGGGCCGTGCTGCCACTGCACGGCCCTTTCACCCAGCAAGGACTGACGAAGCAGCCCTTGAAGGGAAATATCATTGTAAAAGCGCGCGCACGTGAACTTGAATTTCAGACCCGGCCGCATCGAACCAACTGGCCAGACTTTGGCGTTGCGTTACCCAAGATACGCAGATCGCCCACGAGTTGGGATTGGAACGTGTTGCCTGATCTGGATGGTCGGGGCGGCGGGATTTGAACCCACGACCCCCAGTCCCCCAGACTGGTGCGCTAACCGGGCTGCGCCACGCCCCGACCGGCGCGGACTATAGGATCGTCCGCGGACCTGATCTGATTAGCTTTTCTGCTCGCGTGTCGCAACCTGCAACCGCTTCGGGCGTCCAGCGGCTACCAAAACATCCGACAGAAGCCGATCGGATCCCTTTCCATCGACCACGCTCCCCACTTGGTCGCTCGTTCATAGCTGTCTTGAGGCAATCACGAATATGCCAATTAGGCAGCAAATGATGAGAGCCCAGGCGAGGAAGTGCATACTCGTCAGCCTTTGCGTTGACCGCTATTTGAAACCTTCCCGATCCCGGCCGCAATAGCCGCGTGGGCAAAGCGCCAGCGAATAGCCTTACTCGACCGTCTTGCTGGCTTAGTCTTTTTCTTTTCGTTTTTTGTCTCGTCTAAATCCAAGCCAAAAACAGAAAGGAAGCGACCAGCTTGGCAGTACCAGCGGGGGCGCGTCTCTTACGGCGCGTCTGATATTGTCATCTGGTTGGCTATCTCTTCGGCCTCAGCCGGTTGTTGGTTTTCTTTTGCTTCGGTGAAAGGCGAACCGCCGCAGGAAAACTAAAGCCAGCTGACGCCGCCGTTTATTGTCGAGGCCAGAATAAACGCGGCCGAAGCCGAAACAACGACAATCCACAGGAAGACAATTGCAGCGCTATAAATTCGATGTACGTAGTCTTTGATCATGGGAACCCAATCCAATCTGCCGACCCTGAGATGGGGAGACTGAGCAGGCTCCGCAACGAACTCGTTCATAAAGAAATAGGCATCGAATTCATCATCAAATTCATCAAGTTCCCAAATGAAGTTCCAGCAGTGAACCCGGAACTATGGGCACGAGTTAATAACCGGGAGGTAATCGGAGATGCCACAATGCTCGGATTGCCTTCCCGGGAAGGGCTGAAAGGGTTGGTCCCCTACCGGTCCTTCCCGACAATCATTCGCGCCAGTCGTGGCAAAAAGATGAGGCAACGCAGTTGCGCGCCGCGCCGTCGCACAATGCAGTCAGATGAAATCGGTCATCCGATTTCTTCTCAATCCAAGGTCGGAAGAGTAGATTGATGAATCTCTGGCGCGGGGAGCAGGGCGACATTGAGAAAAACCATCGTTCGCGCCGGTTTGGAGACGGCCTACTTTACGGCGATGCACCACTGGATGCGTCCGCTGGTCGGGGGGGTGGGTGCTATCCTCGCCCTCCATCACGTGCGCCCGTCGCGTCCTGAAGGGTTTCAGCCGAACCGGCTCATGGAAGTCACGCCGGAGTTCCTTGATGGCCTTCTGCGACGGCTTGCGCGCGCGCGCATCGACGTCGTCTCGCTGGATGAAATGCATCGGCGCTTCATAGAAGACGATTTCAAGCGTCGGTTCGTCTGCCTGACTTTCGACGATGGTTATAAGGATTTTTTGCGCTGGGCTTATCCGCTTCTGCGGAAATATAGAATGCCGTTCGCAATGTATATCGCCACCAGCTTTCCCGATCGTCTTGGTGAATTGTGGTGGATAGCGCTTGAGGCTGTGATCGCCCAAAACAGGCGCATTGGAATGGTGATCAATGGCAAGGATCAATATTTCGAGTGTGCAACGGTGCGGGAAAAAAATGAGCTTTATGATGCAGTTTACCGTTATCTGCGCGGAATTAAGACCGAGGAGGACGTGCGTCGCGCCGTGCGCGACCTGTGTTCATACTACGACGTCGATGTTGTTTCTTTCTGCCGCGACCTCTGTATGGATTGGTCCGAGATTGCGGATCTCGCGGCTGATCCGCTCTGCACAATTGCTGCACATACCGTCAATCACATGATTCTCAGAAGGGTGCCGATCGAGACGACGGTGCGCGCCGAAATCGAAATGAGCCGCGCAGTGCTGGAGGCGGCGCTCGGCAAACGGCCGCAGCATCTATCTTATCCTGTAGGCGATCCGGCAGCGGCGGGCCCTCGCGAATTCCGTATTGCGGCTGAGCTGGGATTCAAGACCGCGGTGACGGCGCGGCCGGGCGTCCTTTTCAAAGCACACCGCGACTATCTGACCGCATTGCCCCGTATTCCGGTCAGCGGCGAACTGCAGCAGCAGCGATATCTGAAAGTACTTATGTCGGGTGCAAGTACTGCCTTTTCCAACCGGTTTCGCCGGGTGAGCGCTGCTTAGCGCCGGGGATTATGCGCGGTCCGGTTTGGCCATCCAGCTGATCAACGGCATTGCGGGCAGGACCCAGCCGAGTCCGGCAACGACGTAGTAGATCGCCGCTACAAAACCATTGATGTCGGTCAGCACGGATTGGGCAAGGGCCATCGCCAACAGGCCCCACACCGAGACAAGTACAAGCAGCGCGATGGCGCCGACAAATTTGCGAGCCCGGATGGACATAAACCCCTGTGCGCCGTGATTGCGGATGCGGGTGCATGACTATATGGTCCGCGCCATTCCCTGCAAGCAAGCAAGCCATGCTCCAGACAATCAAAGCGTCCAAAACTCATCTGCGCGCGGTGCGGTTCTGGCTGCTCGGTGTGGCCGCAATGATCTTTTTGACGCTGGTGGTCGGCGGCGCGACACGGCTGACAGAGTCCGGTCTCTCGATTGTTGAGTGGAAGCCGGTCACCGGTGTTTTGCCGCCATCATCAGAAGACGAATGGCAGGCCGAATTCAAGAAATACCAAGCCATCCCTCAGTATCGCGAACTCAATCGCGGGATGAGCCTTGATGGGTTCAAGGTGATCTACTGGTGGGAATGGTCACATAGGCTCCTGGCGCGCCTGACCGGTGCCATGTTTCTTCTGCCATTTCTATTCTTTTTGTGGCGCGGTTTTATTCCGCAGGGCCTGCGAGGTCGATTGTGGACCATTTTCTTCGCCGGCGCCGCACTCGGCGCGGCCGGGTGGTGGATGGTTTCATCGGGGCTGACGCACGGCGTAAGTGTCTCGCAGTACCGTCTTGCCTTCCACCTCACGCTGGCCAGTGCGATTTACGCGGCGATCCTGTGGACGGCACGGCGACTCCGAGAGCAAATTCCGATCGAAGCGCCAATGCGCTTGCGCATCGGTGCGGTTGCAATCGCCGTGCTGCTATTGCTGCAGATCTATCTCGGTGCGTTGGTGGCCGGTCTCGACGCAGGCCTCGTTTTCAACACATGGCCGCTGATTGACGGCTCATTTATTCCAGCGGCAGAGCGCCTCTGGTTTATCACGCCCGCTTGGCGCAATCTTTTTGAAAATGTGCTGGCAGTTCAGTTCGACCACCGCATGGTCGCCTATACGATTTGGCTGTTGGCAATATGGCACGCGCGCGATGCATTTCGCGCAAAATGCAACTTATTCGGAGCCGTTTTACTCGCCGGATCGGTTACTTTGCAGGCCGGACTAGGGATCGTCACGTTGCTTTATCAAGCGCCGCTTCCGCTTGCCCTTTCGCACCAGATGTTGGCAATCGTCGTATTTACCATCGCGGTGATCCACGCCGAGCAACTGTCGCATCGCGTAATTTTCTATTCGCCACAAACCGCCGCGGTGGAACAACACGCATGATCAAAAGCGAGATCCGAGACCAAGTTGCAGTCCTGACGCTCATGCACGGGAAGGCCAATGCTCTTGACATCGAATTCTGCAATGCAATTGCCGACCGTTTTGCCAGTCTGCTTAGCTCGGATGTGAAGGTGGTGGTGCTGACCGGGCAGGGTCGAATCTTTTCTGCCGGCGTCGATCTGAAACGGCTGGTTGAGGGCGGCGCGGGCTATATTCGTAAATTCCTGCCAGCCCTTCATCGCCTTTATGAAACTGTTTTCTTCCATCCAAAACCGGTGGTGGCAGCGATCAACGGCCATGCCATCGCAGGCGGCTGCGTGCTGGCCTGTTGTGCAGACCGGCGTATCATGGCGCGAGAGGTAGGACGTATTGGCGTTACCGAAATTCTGGTCGGTGTGCCGTTCCCTTCGCTGGCCTTGGAGATCGTCCGCTTCGCAGTGCCGCCCCGCTATCTCCCGGAATTTACATTGTTAGGCGCGACTTACGCTACCGATGAAGCTTTACGACGTGGCTGGATAGACCAAGTGGCGGAGCCGGAGGATCTCATGGAAGCCGCGATGGCGATCGCGCAGGAGCTCTCTTTGCTCTCGCCGGCGGCCTTTGCACAAACCAAGATACAAATCCGTCAGCCCGTGACCGAGCGACTGAAAGCCAGCGGAAATGTTACGGATCAGGCAGTAACCGAAATCTGGACCGCGCAGGCCACGCTCGCCTACATCCGCGACTATGTTGCGCGCACTCTGAAGAAATCCTAAGCGATCACTTGGCAGTCAGGCCCTGTTCGAGATCGGCGATAATGTCTTCCTTGTCCTCGAGTCCGACCGACAGGCGCACGACGTCCGGCCCCGCGCCCGCCTGTGTCTTTTGTGCATCTGACAATTGCCGGTGTGTCGTCGAGGCGGGATGAATAATGAGAGACCGGGTATCGCCAATATTGGCAAGATGCGAGAACAGTTTGACGTTCGAGACAAGCTTCACACCGGCGTCATAGCCACCTTTTAACCCAAAGGTGAAGACCGCGCCGGCACCCTTCGGCACATATTTTTTGGCGAGCGAATTGTACTTGTCGCCAGCGAGACCCGGATAGCTCACCCAGGCCACCTCCGGGCGCTTGCCCAGCCATTGCGCGACCGCCAGAGTATTTTCGCAGTGGCGCTGCATGCGCAGGGGCAAGGTTTCGATGCCCGTAAGGATCAGGAAAGCGTTGAACGGCGAGAGGGCGGGACCGAGATCGCGCAGACCGAGCACGCGGCAGGCGATGGCGAAGGCAAAGTTGCCAAAGGTCTCATGCAGGATAATGCCCTGATATTCGGGGCGAGGCTCCGAAAGCATCGGGTACCTTTTGTCGCGCGACCAATTGAAGGTGCCGCCGTCAACGATCAATCCACCGATCGAGTTGCCGTGCCCGCCAAGAAATTTGGTCAGCGAGTGCACAATGATATCCGCGCCATAGTCGATCGGTTTGCACAAATAAGGCGTTGCAAGGGTGTTATCGACAATCAGAGGAACGCCCGCCTTGCGCGCAATCTTTGCGACGGCCTCGATGTCGGTAATGATGCCGCCCGGGTTGGCGATCGACTCAATAAAAATGCATTTCGTTTTTGGCGTAACTGCCTTCTCGAACGAGCTGAGGTCATCCGGATCGGCCCATACGACGTTCCAGCCGAAGTTCTTGTAAGAGTGATTAAACTGGTTGATCGATCCACCATAGAGCTTCTTCGATGCGACGAGTTCATCCCCCGGTGTCATCAGCGCATGCATCACGATGACTTGTGCGGCGTGCCCCGAGGCGATCGCGAGGCCGGCGGTGCCGCCCTCAAGTGCTGCCACGCGTTCCTCCAGGACAGCGCAAGTCGGATTGCCGATACGCGTATAGATATTTCCAAACGTTTGCAGGCCGAATAACGCGGCAGCGTGATCGACATCGTCAAAGACGAACGACGTTGTCTGATAGATTGGCGTCACTCGCGCGCCCGTGGTCGGATCGGGCTTGGCGCCGGCGTGGATGGACAATGTTGCAAATCCCGGAGTGCGCTCGACCTCAGCCATGTGTCCCCCGATCAGGTGTTGTAGGCAGGACCGACTTCCCACCTCAGATGCGCCGGCGATTAGTGGGGCCGGACAGCCGCGCCGTCAAGGCAATATCAACGGTACGGCTAAACTCAACGGGTTTCGTCGGGCTCTTTTGAAGGCTCGAGGCGCATGCGTTGCACACCTGAGCCTAAAGTTTGAGCTCGCCTGGAGGAGAGCGTGCGTGAGTTCACGCCCATCCATGAAATCTCGGAAGAGAGACGGCCATATTCGATTTTTGGGCAGCGGTTCATCACGACTTTCAGGCCGGCGTGCTCCGCGAGTTTGGCGGCCTCATCGTTGCGCACGGTGAGCTGCATCCAGATCACCTGGGGCGGAGGTTTGAGTGCCAACGCCTCCTTTACAACTGGCAGGGCATACTCGGACGTACGAAAGATGTCGACCATGTCCACCGGCTCGGGGATATCGGATAGCCTTGCATAAACCTTTTGCCCGAGGATGCTCCCCCCGGCCTGGCCGGGGTTGACCGGAATCATACGATAGCCGCGCTCCTTCAAATACTTGAAGGCGAAATAGCTCGGACGGTTATCCCTTGGGGATATTCCAACCATAGCGATTGTCTTCACGGTGTTGAGAATGCCGCGGATATAGGCGTCGTCGTAGACTTCGTGGTTCATGCGCGTGAACATAGAAGCAGCGAGGCCGGAGCGAAAGGACGTAGGCGTCTGCGCGACGATTTGCGGCGAAGAACGGGAATCGCATAATCGTATTGGGTTCAACCGTGCCATCCGGTGCCACCTCTTGCGCGGTTTCCATGGACGACCAGAACGCTCTGCAGTTCCTCATCCAACTGACGCACTTGACGTATGACCTGTCGCTACAAAGGCGGCAGATGGACGTTGAACGTCACCGGGCCCGTGAGCTGGCGACCCCGCGCTACGCCGACCCGAAACGACTCGTCTGCCACGGATTCAAGGTCTATTCACAATCCGATGAGGACGGCATCATCCAGGAAATATTCAAACGGATCGGTGCGACCTCCCGTACATTTATCGAATTCGGAGTCGAGACCGGCATCGAATGCAATACGGTCAAGTTGCTTGTTGAAGGCTGGAGCGGCTTGTGGATTGAAGGGTCGGCGGCTCATGCGACGGAAATTCAAAGCCACTTCGGCGCGTTTCTCGCTAATGGCAAGCTCAAGCTTAGCCAGAATATGGTGACTGTAGAGAACATCAATGCGCTGTTTGAGCAGGCCGGCGCGACCGGTGATATCGACCTCCTGAGCATTGATATTGACTATAACGACTATTGGATTTGGAAAGCGATCGCGGCCGTCAAGCCGCGCGTTGTGGTCATAGAATACAATGCGACGCTGCGGCCGCCGATGTCGCTTGTCGTGCCTTATGATCCGGCGCGCATGTGGGACGGCACCAACTATTTCGGTGCAAGCCTGGAGGCGCTGGTGCGGCTCGGGCACGATAAGGGATACCGCGTGGTCGGTTGCAACTATGCCGGTGCAAACGCCTTCTTTGTACGCAACGATGTCGCGGGCGATCGCTTCCTCGACCCGGCAACGGCAGAGGAGCACTACGAGCCGCCGCGCTATTTCTATGCGATGCAGTCTGCCGGACATCGCGCACGCCCGGGACCTTATGAAAGCGTCTAACCTTCTCTTTCAGCAGCGGTCGCGGTGTCGACGCGCGCGGCGAGCGCATCGCGCAGGCGCGCGTTCTCGGACTGCAACTCGTCGATTTTGGCCCGAACCGACGCAAAAGCCAGCTCGATCTCGGCTTCCGTGAAGCGCGTGACAATGTGTGACGAGCAGTTCACGTCCCAGGCCTCGATGCTGAAAAGAATGGCGCGTTCCGGCCGCGCCCTGTAGTCATCGTCGGACAGGCGGGCGACGAGGGCAGGGTCATTTTCGATCATGCGTGCGCGGCCCCAAAGTTTGATGCGCTGGCGCCGCGCGGGGTCAAGCAAGAACAGGAAGGCACGATCGTTTTCGGAAAGGTTGGCGAGGGTTATGTATTGCCTGTTGCCACGGTAGTCGGCAAAGCCAAGCGTCTTGTCATCGATAACTTTGATAAAGCCCTTCGGCCCACCGCGGTGTTGGATGTAAGGAGCCCCGTCCGCGGTCGCCGTGGCCAGGAATGCGGTATCCTGTTCGGCAATAAATTTCGCGAGCTCCGGGGTCACCCGATCGGGAAAGCCCTCAGCAATGCGCCTTTCGTACGCCTTTGCCGAGCCACGCTCGGCTTGCGCCCGCTGCGCAGTCGCGGTGAAGACCCGGCTGGAATTATTCATGTGTCCTACCGTTGTTCAGTCCCAACGTTTCGCGGAACAAAGATAGTCCCGCGCTGTTGCTCACGGTAGGGCCGCGCTTGTTTGATTTGGGCAGGATTGCGGTGACAGCGACATAAGATCGTCATGCTGGTTTGCTGCGATCAGAAGGCTGAGGGGCGCCGCCTAGGTTGTGCACAAACAGGAGGCGTTCGATGTGTGACTACAGTCTTCATGACGTTGCGTCCCGGCCCGCGAAGGTCGGCGACAAATTGATATCGACCCAATTTCCGAATGCAATCACGCGCGGCTTTTCGGACCCCGCTCAGCCGCGCGTCGCGGTCTGCCTCTTGCCAGGGACGGAACTTGCGTTCGAAAACGAGGTCGAATGCGATGCTTCGTTCCGTTTCTTGCCAAGCAAGAAATCGACGCACAAGGTAGCCCGCTTTCGGCAAGTAAATCTCAATCGGCCTGCAGCGCATCACGATGCGTTGGAGTTCCCCGATGGGAAGGTTGTGCTGGTCACCGATCTCTGCGAAGGCCAAATCGCGACCGTGTTGCAGCTGCCGAGCACGGGGCGGCCCACCAATGAACAAGGTGAGCGAGAGGCACAGGAGAAGGCTTTTTTGATCTCCTGATTCAGCCAAAATCAGAGAGCTGCCGGGCGACCGGCGGCTCTCTCTGATGCTTGTATTTATCTGCCGGTATTGCCGGGGCCGCTGGCCTGTAGCGTCAACGGTCTTCCCACTTTGGTTGACGTTTGTCGATGAAAGCGTTCAGGCCTTCCTGGGCATCGCGGGCCATCAAGTTCTCGACCATGACTTCAGACACGTATTGGTAGGCCTTGGTCAGGTTCATGTCTGCCTGCCGATAAAAGCCCTCCTTGCCAATCCGCACGACGTGACTCGATTTACCGGCGATTTTGCGGGCGAAAAGCAAAGCTTCCTCGCGTTCCTTGCCCGGATTGACCACCCGGTTGACCAGCCCGATGCGATAGGCGTCTTCGGCAGTCATGGCGTCGCCGGTCAACAGCATCTCCATGGCATGTTTGCGCGCGACATTGCGCGACAGGGCGACCATTGGGGTCGAGCAGAACAATCCAATGTCAACGCCCGGTGTTGCAAATTTTGCTTCGGTGGATGCGACTGCCAAATCGCAGCTTGCCACCAGTTGGCAACCTGCAGCGGTTGCCACACCTTGGACGGCCGCGATCACCGGCTGCGGCAAGTTGACGATTTGCTGCATCATCGCGCTGCACGTTGTCATGATGTGGCGGAAGTAGCGGCGACCGCCGTCAGCATCGCTACGCCGGCCGGTGAGTTCCTTAAGGTCGTGGCCGGCGCAAAAGGCGGGACCGTTGGCGGCAAGCACGACAGCGCGGACGGTCTTGTCTTCAGCGATTTCAGTCAGGGCTTTGGATAGGGCAATCAGCAGGGCCTCAGTCAGGCTGTTCCGGCTATCAGGACGATTGAGTACGATTATGACGACGTCCTGATTGCGATCGCGTAGGAGCACTGGAGCATCACCAGTGAGGGCGGCAGCAGGAGCGTCCATACAAATTGTTCCCTGGATCAATTCGGCGAACCTTAATCCGTAGCTCGGCCAAAGGCGAACCGCGCGGTCTTATACGGCAAGGGTGGATTGCCGGATTGACCTGACAGCAACGCCGTCTATGACCAAGACGCCGGATCAGCCGGCCAGGGGGTCAAGCATGCCGGCTCCGGCGATGAATGCCGACGAGATCGCGAAACTGTTACACGAGGTTTTTCCGCAAGGTTTTTATCCCGGCTGCGGATTGGCCATCGAGCGGGTCGAACACGCAAACGTTCGCGTAAGACGGCACTTTGAAGAAGGTTCTTTGCGCCCGGGAGGCACCATTTCGGGGCCGACCATGATGGAACTTGCCGACTTTGCGATGTACGTAGCTGTTTTTTCCGCCGTTGGCCCTCAGCCGCTGGCGGTTACGACAAACCTCACAATCAATTTCCTGCGCAAACCGGGAAAAGGCGATCTGATTGCAGATGCCCGCCTGATGAAAGTTGGAAAACGGCTGGCGGTCGGGGAAGTCATGATCTTTTCTGATGGCTTGGCGGAGCCGGTAGCACATGTAACCTCAACCTACTCAATTCCGGACCGCTAATTAGACACTGGTATAAAAATACCATTCTTATAAGTTATTGATATAACGTGCCAAATATATTACAGCCCACGTTGACCAAACGCTGGGGTCTCAGCTAGAAACTTTCAGCGCGACTTTGCGCGACCAAGTTCCCAGGGAATTATCGATGAAGACCTTTTCGGCGAAGGCTGCCGACGTAGAAAAAAAGTGGGTGACGATCGACGCCACCGGACTTGTTGTGGGCCGTCTCGCATCGATTGTGGCGTTACGCCTGCGCGGCAAGCATAAAGCGACGTATACGCCGCACGTCGATGACGGTGATAACGTCATAGTTGTGAACGCCGCCAAGGCGGTGCTCACCGGACGCAAGCGCGATAAGAAAGTCTATCATTATCACACAGGGTTTATCGGCGGCATCAAGGAGCGCACGGCTAAGTCCATTTTGGAAGGTCGCTTCCCGGAACGCGTGGTCGAGAAAGCCGTGGAGCGCATGTTGCCACGAGGGCCGCTTGGGCGTGTTCAGCTTGGAAATCTGCGTGTCTACCCGGGCCCCCAACATCCACATGAGGCACAGAAGCCGGAAATGCTCGATGTGGCCGCCATGAATCGCAAGAATGTAAGGAGTGCCTGACCGTGGCCGAGACCGTGCAATCATTGGAAGGTTTGGCGGCGCTTAAACCGGCGGCTCCCGAAGCGCCGAAATACGAAAAGAAGGTCGATGCTCAGGGGCGCGCCTATGCGACCGGCAAGCGCAAAAATGCCGTTGCGCGCGTATGGATCAAACCTGGCTCCGGCAAGATCCTTATCAATACGAAGGCTGTGGAAGTGTTTTTCGCGCGCCCGGTGCTGCGCATGTTGATCCAGCAGCCGCTGATCGCCGCCAATCGCGGCGGACAATACGATGTAACGTGTACCGTGTCGGGAGGCGGTTTGTCTGGGCAGGCCGGTGCAGTGCGTCACGGGCTAGCAAAGGCATTGACTTATTTCGAGCCAGATTTGCGTGGCGCACTCAAGCGTGGCGGTTTTCTTACGCGCGATCCACGCGTTGTCGAACGCAAGAAATACGGCCGGGCGAAAGCGAGACGTTCCTTCCAGTTTTCGAAGCGCTAGCCGACCAATATGCTTACTGAAAGGCGCGCAAAGAGCGCGCCTTTTTGCTTGTGATTTCGGATCGGTCAAATTTTATCGAGTTTGTTTACCCCACGGCGACACGAATTTGGCCCGCCGGGAGCTGGCGTACCTCAATATTGGCTGCACAAATTGATTACAATTCGAGGAAGTCTTTCGTCGAAGCCCGTCTAATTGCGCAACGGAATCCTACAACCACAGCGCTATTTTGCTGGCGTTGTTCGGCGCGGCATGCGTAGCGGACAGCAGGTGGGAGCGCGTATGTTGCTAGTGGGTAACCTGCAATCCTCGGCCTTCGATTTACCAACGCTGTCGTTGGTGGCTGTGTGCATTTCCGGTTTGCTCGGTCTATTTCTGATCATTGACTGGCTGCAGCAACGCAACGTTCGCGCGCTGGCATGGTGGGGTTCGGCCTATCTGATCGGCGCGTCGTCAATGGCGCTGTGGAGCATGCCGACGCCATTGATCAAGCTGCCGCCGGCGGTGCCCGGCGCTTTGACCTTTCTCGCCTGCGGCATGATCTGGAACGGTGTTCGGCTGTTTCAGGGCCGACGTTTGCTGCCCAGCGCGACCTTCATCGGCGCCGCCGTCTGGTTGGCGCTCGGGCAAATTCCCGGGGTGCTGGAAAATGGCAACGGACAGATTCTCGGCGCCGTGATCGTTCCGGCCTATACGTTCTTCATCGCCATCGAGCTTTGGCGTGAGCGGCGCAGAACGCGCTATTCGCGTGCCGCAGCTGTTGTGGTGCCTTGCTTGCACGCGGGAATATTTCTAATGCCGCTTGCCATGCACGCTTTCTTGCCGTCGGGGCATAGCGCGGCTTGGCTGACGGTATTCACCCTGGAAACAATACTCTACGCGGTCGGCACTGCATTTATTGTGATGCTGATGGTCAAGGACTATCACGTCCACATCTACCGGGCTGCCGCGTGTACCGATCATTTGACCGGCCTGCTCAACCGCCGCGCGTTTTTCGAAAACGCGCAAATCCTGTGCGCGCAACAGGCCAAGCGATCCGAGCCGGTCGCATTGTTGATGTTCGATCTCGATCACTTCAAGTCGATCAATGATCGCTTTGGACATGCTGTGGGTGACGAGGTCTTGCGCCTTTTCGGACAGATCGTGCGGGCAAGTACCCGCGTCAACGACATCATTGCGAGGTTCGGCGGCGAAGAGTTTATCGCCATCGTTCCCGGAGGCATGGAAAGCGCCACTAAAATCGCTGAACGCGTCCGGTCCGGCTTTGAGGCAGCCGGTGCTACCATTGCCAACGCCCCCGTTGGTGCGACCGTCAGCATCGGCGCCACGACGTCCTACGACGCGGTCACGTCAATCGATGCGCTGATTGCGCGGGCCGACGCCGCCCTGTACCGCGCCAAATACGACGGCCGCAACCGCCTGCACACAGCCGAGGGTAATATCTCAAACGAACGTGCCAGGCTCATTACCGCCGCGCGCCGCGCTCGCGCGCCGTTCGCTGGGGCCGCTCCGCAGTTTTCGCGCCGCAGCACAGCAGGTTGATGGCCGAGGTATCGGGACCCGAGCGGCCTTATCTCAACGTCTCGTTTACCGTATCCACTGTACCATGCGTCGATGTGGCGTTCCCAAAGCCATCCCGACACCCTTTCGCTCGAACTTCATGCGGAGCAGGCAGGCGCGGCATTGGCTTGCGCTTACTCGAACTCCGCTGAATTCGATGCCGCTCTGATAGCCGCGCGCCGTGCCGCCGGCGTCTATGGGCCCAAGCGCCATCGCAGGCAAATGCTGGCGACCGCCGTCGGCATCGCGGCTGGGCTCGTGGCTGTCGTTTTCCTGATGGTTTAAAGCATCCTTCGCCAAAAACTTGGCACAAGAAATTGGCACAAGAAAAATGGCGCCCCTTGCGGGGCGCCAGAAAGTTGCATCGCTCGCGCGATGTCTGGGAGGAACGCTTACGCCGAATAGTACATGTCGAATTCGACCGGATGCGGGGTGTGTTCGAACCGGATCACTTCCTGCATTTTGAGGTCGATATAGGATTCGATGAAATCGTCATCGAACACGCCGCCTGCTTTCAGGAACTCGCGATCCTTGTCCAATTCACCGAGCGCCTGGCGAAGTGAACCGCACACCGTCGGGATTTTCTTCAATTCCGCCGGTGGCAGATCGTAGAGGTCCTTGTCGATCGCCGAGCCGGGATCAAGCTTGTTCTTGATGCCGTCGAGACCGGCCATCAGCATTGCAGCGAAACCGAGATACGGATTGCAGAGCGGGTCAGGGAAACGAACCTCGACACGCTTGGCTTTTGGATTCGTCGTGTAAGGAATACGGCACGACGCCGACCGGTTGCGCGCCGAATAGGCCAACAGCACCGGTGCCTCGAAGCCCGGCACCAATCGCTTGTAGGAATTGGTCGTCGGGTTGGTGAAGGCGTTGATCGCCTTGGCGTGCTTGATGACACCGGCGATGTACGACAGGCAAATTTCCGACAGGTCGGAATATTTATTGCCCGCGAAAACCGGCTTGCCGGCTTTCCAGATCGATTGGTGGCAATGCATGCCGGAGCCGTTGTCGCCGTAGACCGGCTTCGGCATGAAGGTCGCGGTCTTGCCGTAGATCTGCGCCACCTGCTGAATGCAATATTTGTAGATCATCATCTGGTCGGCCATCTGCACCAGCGGCGAAAACTTCATTCCGAGTTCGTGCTGCGCCGACGCCACTTCATGGTGGTGCTTCTCAACCTTCACACCCATTTTCGCCATCGCCGCCAGCATCTCGCTGCGCATGTCTTGCGCGGAGTCCTGCGGGGGCACTGGGAAGTAGCCTTTCTTGGTGCCGATACGGTGCCCAAGGTTGCCGCCTTCGTATTCGGTGGGCGAATTGGACGGCAACTCGATTGAATCGAGCTTGAAGCCGGTGTTGTAAGGTTCGGCGGCGTATTTTACGTCGTCGAACACGAAGAACTCGGCTTCGGGACCAAAGAACACCCCGTCGCCGACGCCGGCGGTCTTCACCATGCCCTCCGCTTTTTTGGCGATGCCACGTGGATCGCGATTGTACGGCTCGCCAGTGGTCGGCTCTAGCACGTCGCAGACCAGCGACATCGTGGTCTCGGCGAAGAACGGATCGATACAGGCGGTCGCGGGGTCGGGCATCAGGTTCATGTCCGACTCGTTGATCGCCTTCCATCCGGCGATCGAAGAGCCGTCGAACATCTGGCCTTCGGCAAAAGTATCTTCTTCAATCATGGTGACGTCGAACGTGACGTGCTGCCACTTTCCGCGTGGATCTGTGAACCGGAAATCGACGTACTTCACGTCGTTGTCCTTAATCATCTTCATGACTTCTTTAGCTGTCGTCATGGACTGCATTCCCCCTTGTTATGAATCGCCGCGAGAACGGTTGCCTGCGGCTTTAGATTGCATCAATTCCGGATTCCCCGGTCCTGATCCGAATGGCTTCTTCGATGTTGGAAACGAATATCTTTCCGTCGCCAATCCGGCCAGTTTGAGCGGCGCGCCGGATAGCATCGATCGCTTTTTCCACCATATCGTCGCCGAGCACGATTTCGATTTTCACCTTCGGGAGAAAATCGACGACGTATTCGGCCCCGCGGTAGAGCTCGGTATGTCCCTTCTGTCGTCCGAAGCCCTTCGCCTCGGTTACTGTTATTCCTTGAAGTCCGACCTCCTGCAGTGCTTCCTTCACCTCATCGAGTTTGAAGGGTTTGATGATGGCTTCGATTTTTTTCATCGCTTTTTCCTTGCCCCCAACCCTCCGGGGACTGACCCCGGGGAGCCGCGCTACCGGTTTGCAGGTCCCGTGCCAAGCCGCTACCGCACAAAAAAGCCATTGCAGGCAATGGCTTGTTTGAAATGCAGGCGCCAACTCGCGGGCTGCTCAATCTTCGACGCCCACAAGTTAAGCAAAGTGTCTAGATTTTAGCCAGCTGCTAAAGACTTGTTGCGGCGCAATCGATTATTGCAATTTGTTCGGCTGAGGATCGGTCTTAGGTTGACGCACGATGATTGAATTGCTGACGACCGCCGAGATGGCAGAAGCGGATCGGCTGACGATCGCCGGCGGCACGCCTGGCATCGAACTTATGGAGAACGCAGGCCGTGCGGTGGCTGACGCAACAAGCAGCATGCAGCGTCGCCGCGTCACAGTCATCGTCGGCCCAGGAAATAATGGCGGCGATGGCTTTGTCGCCGCTCGCCATCTGTCCGAACGCGGTCATGCGGTCCGACTTTACTTCGTCGGTGATCAGAAGAAGCTGAAGGGTGATGCGGCGCTCGCTGCCAAATGGTGGAGCGGCCGAGTCGAAGAAGCCTCACCGGCTGCCTTGGCCGATTGCGATGTCATCATCGATGCGCTGTTCGGCGCTGGTCTCGATCGCGAGGTCGAAGGACTTCCGCGTGCGATGATAGGTGCAATGAACACCGGCGGGGTTCCCATTGTGGCGGTCGATTTGCCGAGCGGAGTGAATGGCACCAGCGGCGCAGTGATGGGTGTGGCGGTCAATGCCACCCGGACGGTGACCTTTTTCCGCCGCAAGACCGGCCACGTCTTGCTGCCGGGCCGTCTGCATTGCGGTGCGGTGGAAGTATCGGACATCGGGATTTCCGCCCGCGTTCTGGACACCATCAAACCGCAGACTTTCGCCAATACCGCGCAACTCTGGAGCGGCCAGTTTCCCAAGCCGCAATTGCAGGGTCACAAGTACAACCGCGGCCATGCGGTCGTCGTTTCGGGTGGTCGATCGACAACTGGGGCTGCCAGGCTGGCGGCGCGGGGAGCGTTGCGGGCAGGGGCCGGCCTGGTGACCATTGCCAGCCCGCGCGAGGCGCTGGCCATTAACGCCGCTTCCAATCTGGCCGTGATGGTCCGCCCGGTCGATGGGCCCGCCGAACTCGGAGAATTCCTGACCGATAAACGGCGGAACGCGGTCGTTCTAGGGCCCGGTGGAGGCGTTGGCCCGCCCATGCGACAGCAAGTACTGGCAGCGCTTATGAGCCGGGCTGTGGTCGTTCTCGACGCTGATGCCCTGACCAGTTTCGCAGAGGAGCCGGAAGTTCTGGTGTCCGCCATCCGTCGGCGGGAAGGGAATGTCATCATGACACCGCATGAAGGAGAATTTACACGTATTTTCAGTGCCATAGAAAACAAAACGAATTCTCACTCAAAACTCGAGAAAACTCGTCTAGCAGCAGGTTATAGCGGCGCTGTTGTCGTCTATAAGGGCGCAGATACCGTGGTTGCGGATGGTGGGGGGCGTGCCACCATCGCGGACAACGGCCCGCCCAGCCTTGCTACGGCTGGGTCGGGCGACGTGCTGGCGGGCATTATTGCGGGGCTGGTGGCCCAAGGCATGCGGGTCTTTGAGGCTGCCAATGCGGCCGTCTGGCTGCACGGCGAAGCGGCCAACGAATTCGGCGCTGGCCTGATTGCCGAGGATTTGCCCGAAATGTTGCCACGCGTTTACCAGCGTCTGTTTGCTGGCTGGCGGGGCGCCGCAACAGATCCCTGATTGGCACAGCGACAACCTATGGCCCAATTTCATTGCTGCAGTCATGGGTCGAACCGGTGAGCCAGGCGCTACGGTTATGTCTTGCTTGGCCGGGACCGGCGCGTTAAGCCGTGCCGAATTGCGGCGCCAAAATCGTCCGTAATTTGCCCCCGGCGGGCGTGGCGGAATTGGTAGACGCGCTGGATTTAGGTTCCAGTGGCGAAAGTCGTGGGGGTTCGAGTCCCTCCGCCCGCACCACAATGAGGCCGACGAGTTTAGAGATTTACGGTACCCCGCGCCCCGTATTCCGTGAGGACCGGTGAATTGGCTTAACGGTGAGCCGGTGGCAATTGAGTGCAGGTAGAAAAAAAAGTGTGTCCTATGCAGGTTACTGAAACGCTGTCCGAAGGTCTTAAGCGCGAATACCAGGTTGTCGTTCCTGCTGCGGAACTGGATGCCAAGGTCAATGCGCGCTTGGACGAGTTAAAGGACCGAGTCCGGATCAATGGATTCCGACCGGGCAAGGTGCCGGTCACACACCTCAAGCGCATGTACGGCCGCTCGGCGATGGCCGAAGTCATCGAGACGACGGTTCGCGATGCCAACAATCAGATCGTCAGCGAGCGCGGTTACAAACTCGCCGCCGAGCCGAAGGTGACGCTGCCGACCGACGAAAGCGCGATCGAACAGCTGATCGCCGGCAAGACGGATCTAAACTACACTATGGCGCTTGAGATCGTGCCGCCGATCGCGCTCGGGGATTTTAAGAGCATCAAGCTGACAAAACTCACTGCCGATGTCACCGATGAGGAAGTTGACAATGGGATTGCGCGGATCGTCGACCAGAACAAGCCCTACACACTGCGCCCGGACGGCGAGAAAGCGGCCAAGGATGACCGTGTAACAGTCTCGTTCGCGGGTACGATCGATGGCAAGCCATTCGAAGGCGGCTCTGGAGACGACGCCGTCGTCTTGATTGGGTCCAATACATTCATCCCGGGCTTTGAAGATCAGCTTATTGGTATCGCACAAGGCGAAACCCGGACGCTGAAAGTGACTTTCCCTGCGCACTACATGAAACAGGATCTTGCGGGCAAAGCCGCGGAATTTGTCGTCAGCGCGAAATCAATCGAAACGCCGGGCGCTGTGGTGGCGGACGATGATTTCGCCAAATCGCTGGGACTGGAATCGGTTGCGAAGTTGCGCGAAGCGGTGAAGGAAAATATATCGCGCGAGCACGCGACAATGTCGCGCCAGAAGATCAAACGCGCGCTGCTCGACGAACTCGACAAAATGCACAAATTCGAGCCGCCGCCAACGCTGGTGGAAGAAGAGTTCGATCGCGTTTGGAAATCAGTTCTTTCCGAACTTGAAACCGAGCGCAAGACCTTTGCCGACGAAGGTACGACGGAAGATAAAGCCAAGGCTGAATACCGCGCTATTGCCGAGCGCCGGGTGAGACTAGGCCTTGTGCTTGCCGAGATCGGCGAGAAGAACACCATCGCCGTTACCGAAGACGAGTTGAGCCGCGCGGTGATGGAGCGAGCGCGTCAGTTTGCCGGGCAGGAGCAGCGGGTGTGGGACTACTACCGGCAGAATCCGCAGGCGGTCGCCGCCTTGCGAGCGCCGATTTTCGAGGAGAAAGTGGTTGATTTCCTGCTCGAGCTCGCGGGTGTGACGGAAAACAAGGTTTCGCGCGAGCAACTCTACAAAGACGACGAATCAGTCTTGTGACCCGCGGGCTTGCGCGGACGTCTGTGGGAAAATAGATCAGCGGGGCATCCCGACGGGCTAGTCTAGCCAGTGTGATTCGCGTCAAGGAGACGAAATGAGAGACCCTCTCGATACCTATATGAATTATCTGGTGCCCATGGTGGTCGAGCAGACCAACCGCGGCGAGCGGGCCTATGACATTTACTCTCGTCTGCTAAAGGAAAGAATTATCTTCATCACCGGACCGATCGAGGATGGCGTCGCCACCCTTGTGGTGGCGCAGCTCTTGTTTCTCGAAGCGGAGAATCCGAAAAAGGAAGTTTCAATGTACATCAATTCGCCCGGCGGGGTGGTGACCTCCGGCATGGCGATCTATGACACGATGCAGTTTGTACGCCCGCCAGTGTCTACCCTCTGTGTGGGGCAGGCCGCCTCAATGGGGTCGCTCCTGCTGGCGGCAGGCGCCAAGGATCAGCGCTTTGCGCTGCCCAACGCCCGCATCATGGTGCACCAGCCTTCGGGCGGGTTCCAGGGGCAGGCTACCGACATCATGCTGCATGCCCAGGAGATTTTGAACCTGAAAAAGCGGCTCAACGAGATTTACGTCAAGCATACCGGCCAGTCGCTGAAGAAAATCGAGGATGCGCTCGAGCGCGACTATTTTCTCACGGCGGAGGCGGCCAAGGACTTCGGTCTGGTCGACAAGGTGATCGACAAGCGCCCCGAGGAGACGCATTCCAAGCCCGCCTAATACCTGTCGGCAGGCGGTTCCAACCGGAGTTTCAACCAGTCAGAACGGGCGCTTTTGCGGCTGTCAGTGCGGCATTATCGTTAATAGAATCTTGATTATCACGTCGTTAGCATGCTTCGCTTATGGTGTGGGGGCGAGTAAGGGCGTGCGGACCTTCCCGGAATAGGGGCCGCCGTGCTGGGGTTCCGGCGCGAAATTTGCTTCGGTACGTGGCGGCGGTTAGGCGGAACGTCGTCGGCCACGAAGAGTACGGAAGCGTGTGACGGAGAATGGAATGAGCAAGGTCGGCGGCAGCGATTCCAAGAACACCCTCTACTGCTCGTTCTGCGGCAAGAGCCAGCACGAAGTGCGCAAGCTCATTGCCGGCCCGACCGTTTTCATCTGCGATGAATGCGTTGAACTGTGCATGGATATCATCCGGGAGGAGAACAAATCCTCGTTGGTGAAGTCCCGCGACGGTATTCCGACTCCGAAGGAAATCCGCAAGGTTCTCGATGACTACGTCATTGGCCAGGATCACGCCAAGAAAGTGCTCTCGGTTGCCGTCCATAATCATTACAAGCGGCTGAACCATCAGGCCAAGCACAACGACGTTGAATTGGCGAAGTCGAATATCTTGCTCATCGGTCCAACCGGCTCGGGCAAGACGCTCCTGGCGCAAACGCTCGCGCGCATCCTTGACGTGCCGTTTACGATGGCGGACGCCACGACGCTGACTGAAGCTGGCTATGTCGGCGAAGACGTCGAAAATATTATTCTGAAGCTGCTGCAGGCCGCTGACTATAACGTCGAGCGCGCGCAGCGCGGCATCGTTTATATCGACGAAATCGACAAGATTTCACGCAAGTCCGACAATCCGTCGATTACGCGCGATGTGTCGGGGGAGGGCGTGCAGCAAGCGCTGCTGAAAATCATGGAGGGGACCATCGCCTCGGTGCCTCCGCAGGGTGGTCGCAAGCATCCGCAGCAGGAATTCCTGCAGGTTGATACGACCAACATCCTGTTCGTTTGCGGCGGTGCATTTGCGGGGCTGGAAAAGATCATTTCGGCACGCGGACGATCGACATCGATCGGCTTCGGGGCCAAAGTGGTGGCGCCAGAGGATCGCAAGCAGGGCGAAATCTTCCGCGAAGTTGAACCGGAGGATTTGCTCAAGTACGGGCTGATTCCGGAATTTGTCGGCCGCCTGCCGGTGGTCGCCACGCTCGAGGATCTTGATGAGGCTTCGCTGAAGAAGATCCTGGTCGAGCCCAAGAATGCTCTTGTGAAACAGTACCAGCGGCTGTTCGAGATGGAATCGATCGATCTGACGCTTGCCGAAGAGGCCCTCGGCGCCATTGCTCGCAAAGCCATTGATCGCAAGACAGGCGCGCGCGGCCTGCGCTCCATCATGGAGGGCATTTTGCTCGACACCATGTTCGACCTTCCCAGTCTGGAGGGGGTCGAGGAAGTGGTCATCTCCAAAGAAGTGGTCGAGGGAACGGCCCGGCCGCTCTACATCTATGCCGACCGCAGCGACCGGACGGCGGAGACGGGCAGCGCCAGCGCGTGACCAGTGCCGCCCGGGACCAAAAATTCCGGAAAAAGGCAGCCGATTCGTGCGGGTTGCGGGGTTGTTACCAGCAAGGGACTCGCTTTAAGTGGAAAAGCGGGGTTCTTGCGGAGCCTTTTGCCCCGCCATACGTAAGGGCGCAGGGGTGACGTACTAAAGGTCGTATCTGACTACCAATCGGGCGAGGGCTTCGTAGCCTCCCTCAAAGCGCGTCGGGCACGCCCCGGCGACTCCTTGCCCATCCTACCGGCACTGCCGCGCGATGCCGCTCCAGCGGGTCAATCGGCAGGGGCACAACAAAAGGACTAAGGCCGATGACCACCAAGCCACGACCCCAGCTGCAACCTGGCGAAACCCGGGCCTATCCGGTTTTGCCGCTGCGCGACATCGTGGTGTTTCCGCACATGATCGTTCCGCTCTTCGTCGGCCGTGAAAAGTCGATCAAGGCGCTGGAAGAGGTGATGCGCTCCGACACCTTCATACTGCTTGCCACGCAGAAGAATGCTTCCGACGACGATCCGGCGACCGACGCGATTTTCGAAGTCGGCACCCTGGCGAGCGTTCTGCAACTGCTCAAGCTTCCCGACGGCACCGTGAAAGTGCTGGTCGAGGGCGCGACGCGCGCCAAGGTTCTCAAATATACCGACCGGAACGACTACTACGAAGCGGACGCCAGCGCGCTTGCCGATGACACAGGCGATCGCGTGGAAGCGGAAGCGATGGCGCGTTCCGTTGTCACCGAATTCGAAAATTATGTGAAGCTGAACAAGAAAGTGTCGCCCGAGGTCGTAGGCGTAATCCAGCAGATTGAGGATTATGCCAAGCTTGCCGACACCGTCGCTTCGCATCTGGCTGTCAAGATTCCTGATAAACAGGACATCCTTGAGACGCCTTCCGTTACCCAGCGCCTCGAAAAGGTGCTCGGGCTGATGGAAAGCGAAATTTCCGTTCTGCAGGTGGAAAAGCGCATCCGTACCCGCGTCAAGCGGCAGATGGAGAAGACCCAGCGCGAGTACTACCTCAACGAACAGATGAAGGCGATCCAGAAAGAGCTCGGCGACGAAGAAGGCCGCGACGAGCTTCAGGAGCTGGAAGACAAGATCAAGAAGACCAAGCTCTCGAAGGAAGCTCGGGAGAAGGCTACGCACGAACTAAAGAAGCTCCGCCAGATGTCACCGATGTCGGCGGAAGCTACGGTTGTGCGCAACTATCTCGACTGGCTGCTCTCAATTCCGTGGAACAAGAAAAGCAAAGTCAAGAAGGATCTCACGCTGGCCGAGCAGATTCTCGACGCCGATCACTATGGCCTGGAGAAGGTCAAGGAACGGATCGTTGAATATCTTGCCGTGCAGCAGCGGGCCAACAAATTGACCGGGCCGATCCTCTGCCTCGTCGGGCCTCCTGGTGTGGGCAAGACCTCCCTTGGAAAGTCGATCGCCAAGGCGACGGGCCGCGAATTCGTCCGAGTGTCGTTGGGCGGCGTGCGCGACGAAGCGGAGATCCGCGGTCACCGGAGAACGTACATCGGCTCAATGCCTGGCAAGATCATCCAGTCGATGCTCAAGGCGAAGACTTCGAACCCGCTGTTCCTGCTGGACGAGGTCGACAAGATGGGCGCCGATTTCCGCGGCGACCCGTCATCGGCGTTGCTCGAGGTGCTCGATCCCGAGCAGAACCACACGTTCAACGACCACTATCTTGAGGTCGACTACGACCTTTCCAACGTGATGTTCATCACGACGGCGAACACGCTCAACATTCCGCCGCCGCTGATGGATCGCATGGAGATCATCCGTATTGCGGGTTACACCGAGGATGAAAAAGTCGAGATCGCGCGCAAACATCTCATCCCGCATGCGATCGTCAAACACGGCCTTGATGCCAAGGAATGGTCAATCGACGACGAAGCGCTGCTGACCATGATCCGCCGTTATACGCGGGAGGCCGGCGTACGTAATCTCGAGCGCGAACTATCGACGTTGATTCGCAAGGCGGTAAAGGAGTTGATGACTTCGAAGAAGAAGTCGATTGCCGTCACAGCCGCGAGTCTCGGTGATTACCTTGGCGTGCCGAAATTCCGGTACGGCGAGATCGAGGCAGAGGACCTCATTGGCGTGGTCACCGGTTTGGCCTGGACCGATGTGGGCGGAGAGCTGCTCACCATCGAAGGCGCGATGATGCCTGGTAAGGGCAGGATGACCGTCACCGGCAATCTCCGAGACGTCATGAAGGAATCAATCTCGGCGGCGGCGTCTTACGTCCGCTCGCGTGCGGTTGCGTTCGGCATTCAGCCACCTCTCTTCGACAAGCGTGATATCCACGTGCACGTGCCGGAAGGCGCCACGCCAAAGGATGGGCCGTCGGCCGGTGTTGCCATGGTTACCGCGATCGTTTCGGTGATGACGGGTATACCCGTGCGCCGCGATGTCGCGATGACCGGCGAGATCACGCTGCGCGGTCGCGTACTGCCGATCGGCGGGTTGAAGGAAAAGTTGTTGGCCGCCGCACGTGGCGGCATGAAAACCGTGCTGATCCCGGAGGAGAACGCCAAGGATTTGGTGGAGATCTCCGACACGATCAAGAAGGGACTGGAGATTGTTCCAGTCACGCGAATGGACGAAGTGCTGGCCCGTGCGCTGGTTCGCGCACCGGTACCGATCGAATGGGATGAGGCGAGTGCCAAGCTTGCGGCCGAGGCCGCGGCTGCCGAGCCAGCCGTCGACGAGGACGGTTCCGGTTTGACCGCGCACTAAGCCCGTCCCAATGGCAAATGAAAACGGCGCCGCGAGGCGCCGTTTTTGCTTGGCTCACGGCCGGCGGCTTACCGACAACGCTCCCTCATCAATGGTGCGAGGCACGTCAACTGCCTGCGGCAAGCCTCTGTCCGCTCCGCGAGTTTAATCTTTTCGCGGAGGCCGAATATTTCACATCTTCCGACCAAGGCCGTTGGATCGTCTGGAGCTGGTCCACAACTTGCTGTAACGCGTATCTCAGTTTTTCAGTTTGATCAGGCGCTGTGAGTGTCGCAAGAGCGGGTGCGATTTCGCGGCCATGCGCAAGAGGCGCACGAGAGACCGGCGTGTTCAAATCCACCGTGGACGCCCATCGTGGGGGTTGAAAAGTGTTGACCTTACGTTTGTGTCGCCGCTTTGTGTAATTGATGGCCGTGCCGGCAACGGCGAGCGACGCGAACATGATCACGACCAGGGGCAGGGGAAAAGCGTGATCGCCTTCGGCTTCGGTCTGCGCCGGTGCGGTCGCATGTAAGGATCGCGCGGTTGTCCCTTGTGACTTCTCGGCACGGACGCTTGCAGGAGACCCATCGCGGCTTGTGCTGTCCGAGACATTGTTGCTCACCGGCGGTGCAGGTTCGACCGTGCCGGCGAATTGCGGCTCTGCACCGGGTCCCGTCTGTGGCGACGGCTGTAAGGAAGGCGGCAGGTTCAGCAATTTCGATCCGTCGAGCCAAAGCACCGGAGCTGCTGTCGCAGCGACGTCAACATCCGCAGTTTCGACGCCGTTCGTCGGTGGTGTTGCGGTTGGCCGCTCTGCGCGCGGCGGCGCAGCCGGCGTTTCGACTTGCGGCGCGCTCTTCCGGACGAGAAGACCTTCCGGCCCTAAACGCCAGCATTGGCGATTGTTGACGTGATCGACCCGGTAGTACCAGTGCTGTCCTTGTGGTGCTGGCGAGTTTGGCTTGCTGAGGCATTCGTCGGCAGCGCGTACAGTGCGCGTTGACTGCACGAATATGCCGGCTACCAATACAAGAGCGAGCATGGCGTAGGCCAGTGTCGACTTGCGTTCTGGCATGTATCGCTCTCCTTCAACGTCACAGCGTCAGAGATGTTCGAGGTTCGATGATTCAATGCGGATTGAAGACGGGGATTCGGGCTGCAATACGTTGCAAATTCGGCAAACCTTGAACTCATAACATCGCATTTAACGGTAGCTCGGTGTGTGAGGCGCGTACTCAATCCATTCGCGATTGGTGGCGAATACCTGGCGCGAGGCGAAAGGCGCTTGCCTCATTTTGATTTGCATTTTCATTTTCTCTTTCATGCGATCTCCCGCCTCACGTGCGTGTCGGGAAGGTTGGTCGTTACCTTTGGCATCGGGATTCTGGTAACGAGTTCTGGTTTAACGTCGCTGCCGACTCGGATAGCAGAAGCGCATGCTACCGATCCGCTGGATCCTCCCGGTAGGCTGCGTACTTCTCGCCATCGTACTTCTGGGCTTGGCATTCAATGCGCCAGATGGCTCGCGCATGGAGATGCCAAATGCAACGCCGGTGCGCGGTCCAATCATTGCATGGGGTGAGCGGCCGGAGTGGCGCCAGTTTGTCGTTCTGAGCGCGATCCAGCGGCGCGCCGACGAATTGGACAAATTGCGCGCGTTACCCGACACCCGAGCCAAAGCCGCGCCGGCGACTGCAAACATTCCAATCGAGATCGACGAGATTGAATTGCCGGTTGCTCCTCCGAATGGAAAGCCACCGATGAGCAAAGCGCCGCATGCAGTCAAATCGCGCAGTCAAAATCGGACCAAAGTTGTGCAGCACGTACGCCGTGCCAGAGTGCCGCTCAGCCCGAATAATTCTTTTGAACTTCGATTTGGAGATCAGGCCCGCGCCACCACGGCGACCAACACGAACATTCATTTTGGCTATCAACAGGCGGAGTCCGCACTTGCGACAAAGGCTGGCAATTACTGGGGCAACCCGGCCGCGCCGAATGCTCCCAGTTACTGAGACACGAGCGGCCGGGCTTCTAACGGACATTTCACACCTGCCTTGAAAAGTGATTGCCGGCGGTGGAACTGCCACGCGAGCCAAACCATTGGCCCGATTAGCCGTAGGAAGAAGCATAGAGAATTTCCCAACTTCTGCCTAAGATTGGCCGGCTATTAACAGGGGTCGACGCGCTAAGAGGGGTATTGCTCATGCCAGCCGGGTCGAAGCGTTTTGGTTCATACTGTTTCATGGCGGCATTGGCGGTGCAGATAGTCTCGGGCGCTTCGTTTGCCCAAGATCAGCAAGTCCAACAGCAACCACAACAACAGCCCCAACAGCAGCCTCAGCAGCAACCTCTTACGCAGCAGCAACTCCAACAGCTAGTCGCGCCAATTGCGCTTTATCCCGATGCGTTGCTGGCGCAGGTGCTGACCGCATCGACCTACCCTCTCGAAGTAGCGATGGCGGCGCGCTGGTCCGAGAAGAATCCGGATCTCAAGGGCGCACCGCTCGAAGACGCGATGCAAAAGCAGTCGTGGGATCCAAGCGTCAAGGGATTGACGTCGGTTCCACAAGTGCTCGCGATGATGAACGAGAAGCTGGATTGGACCGAACAGGTCGGCGAGGCGTTTTTGGCTCAGCCCAACGACGTACAGAATGCGATTCAAGCCCTGCGCAAACGAGCGGAGACGACTGGCAGTTTAAAGCCGAGCAAGGAGCAGAAGGTCAGCAGGATTGCCGCGCCACCCACCGGTTATGCCGGACCGCCCGAGTACATTGTGATCGAGCCAGTCGAGCCGGATTACGTCTATGTTCCAGTCTATGATCCGATGATCGTCTATGGTGCCGGTTATTGGCCACCCGCGTTTGCGCCGTTCTTCTGGTATCCCCCCTGGTGGGTTGTCGGGCCTGCCTTCGGGTTCGGCGCGGCGCTCTTCGTGGGACCAGCTTTATGGTACCACTACAATTGGGGACATCCAGGCTACGCGGCGATTCAGACTAACACTGCTCTTTACAGCAGATTTAACAGAGTCAACGTCAGCGGCGGTGGCCAATTCCAAAATTGGAAATTCGATCCGGCTCATCACGGCAACGTCCAGTTCAGAAACACAAGTCTTCAACGGCAGTTCGGCAACGCCGGAGCGCGAGGTGTGCAGGGCATCCAGACTGGAAGGAGCATTCAAGGAATTCCTACCGGCGCAGGCGTCCAAGGCATCCAGACCGGCAAGGCCGTACAAGGAATCCAGACTGGCAAGGGCGTGCAAGGGATCCAGACCAGCAAAGCTGTTTCGGGAATTCAGACGAGCAAAAGCGTCCAGGGTATTCAGACCAACAAAAATATTCAGGGGATTCAGACCGGCAGCCGCGTCCAGGCGGGACAGACCGGCCGGCGCGTTCAGACCAGCAATCGCGTCCAGACGGTCCGCGCCGGCGGCGGAGGTCAAGGCGGCAATAAAGGCAAGGGCAAAGGTAAGAACCATTAAGCCAATCGGGCCGACGAACGTCCACTTTGACGCCGCCTTTTTAAACGCCCAGCTTAATTCTTCGGCAGCGTGAAGCCATCGTAGAGCCACGCAAGGCAGTTGTGCAGGTCCTCGTCGCACTTGTCGGCATAGGACGCCCGCATGACGTCACGGGCGATGTCATCGACGTGATAGAAATGGTCCCACATGAAGCGCGACTCAAATTGCACGCGGGCGGTGCGTACGTAACGGGCGATCGAATAGCGGCGGAAGGCGGCCGGGAAGTCACCGTCGGCTTGTTCGATCAGTTCAGCGAGGCACACCGCATCTTCGATCGCCATGCAGGCCCCCTGTGCAAGCGACTGAAGGGTGGGGTGCGCGGCGTCGCCGAGTAAACCAACACGGCCTTTGCTCCAGTGGCGGATCGGGTCGCGATCCGAGATGGCCCAACGCCGGCCAAGGTCCATCATCGCCAGGAGCGCTTTCATGGTCGGGTGAGAATTGCGATAGGTCCGGTCGATCTCCGCACGGTAGTCAGAAGGATCGCCTCGCTCAGCGTATGTTGATGTCTTAAAAACCGCGACGATGTTGAACAGCGTGAAGTCGCGAAGTGGGTAATGCACCATATGAAAGCCAGGGCCGGACCACAGCACTGATTCATCGTGCCGCACGTCAGCAGAAACCTGGTCCATTGGAACAATTGTGCGGTGCGCCACGTAGCCAACCATGCGCGGCTCGCCCTCGTTCAAGAGTTGCTGGCGGATCACCGAACGCAGGCCGTCGGCGGCAATGATCGCTGCGCCATCGATCGTATCGTTGTTGGCGAGCAGGCGAATTTTGTCGCCGCAATCCACGAATCCGCTCACTTTGGTTGTCGGCACAAGCTCGATTGTCGGGACAGCGTTGCACGCGTCCAGCAAAATTTGATGCAGGTCGACTCTATGCAGGACTACATAGGGATATTTGAAACGTTTTTGGAACGCGGTTTCGGTCGGAACGCGCACAATGACAGCGCCGTCGACCGAATCGAGCATGGTGACCGCCTTGGGAATAATCGCCTTCTTGAGCACGGCCTGAGTAATTCCGAGGCGTTCGAACATATGAAACACGTTGGGGCCGAGCTGGATGCCATAACCGATCGCGCCAAATTCAGGTGTTTCTTCGAGAACCTTGACGGGCCATCCCTTGCGGCCAAGCGCCAGCGCGGCCGCTAGGCCGCCGATACCGCCGCCAACAATTAAAATGGGGGCACTGTTAGTCATTGAGAAAGATCGTCTGGCGAGCGCAAAGGGCTGACGCAAAATCTATCGGCGTGGCGGGATCTGAATGAACTCGGCGAGCTGCTCCTGACTGAGCGGCTTTTCGATGAATTTTCCGGCGATCGCGTCCTGCATCACCAAGTCAATATCGGACAATTTGTCCGGGTTCATTGCCGATTTCGGATTGAATTCGTTGCGTTGCAATTCGACCAGGCTTTCGGGCATGCGCATTTGCTCGGAGTAGTATTTCACCGCGAGCGGGTCCGAGTACATCCAGTCGAGTGTCTCGCGATAGCCCCGCATGAACCGTATCATAACGTCGTTGCGTTCCTTCAATGCGTTGGCGTTGACGACCTCGACCCGCACCGTCTGATGTCGCATTGAAGGCACATCGCTGCCGCGCATCAAAACGCGGATGGTTTTGTCCTGCAAATCCTTCAACCCGAACGGCGCTACGGACCAGCCGATGTCGACCTGCCCTGACATTGTCATTGTGAATGTCCCGGGCGGTCCGCCCGTTTGAGTGGGCTTTGCCTTGAGTCCGTAATGGGCGATCAACGCGCGCAACACGCTGTCGGAGGTGGAGCCGCTGGTCGAATAGGCAATCGTGTGCTTCTCGGTTATATCTTTAACGCTTTTGATCGGAGAGCTTGTGGGCACAAACCAATAGATATCTTCAACGCCGGTATAAGCCGCGGCCAGGACGCGCACCGGCGCGCCCTTGGAGAACGCGCGCATGGCGCCAGGGGTGCCGACACCGATACCGATATCGGCGCTGCCCGAGATCACCGCCTGTAGCGTCTCGCCTGCGCCTTGGGTGCCGTAATTTTCTAAAACGATACCGTGCTTCTGAAAAATTCCAGCTTTCATGCCGAGCGTCGGAACCTGGTTGGCCCAGGCATCGATCTGGCCGACCGCGACTTTGATCGTGTCCTGTGCTCCGGCGGGGGCGGCAAAGCCAGACGAGACAACGACGGAAAGAACGACTGATAAGCTCCACAGAGTCCTAAAATTATTGCCTTTCATAACGGTCCTCCCGCGGTGTCACTTAACTTTATAGAACCGCCTGTTCTCCGGCAAAATTCGTTTCGTCAAAAAAATTGCCGTTTCGTCGCACGGGAAATTCGCTTTGAACGGACAAAACCTGGAGCGTCAGCTTTTTGGCCGAAAGCGGAATGTGCGCTTGCCGACCCTTGCCGAACTGGTGGGCGGTGCAGGGATCGAACCTGCGACATCTCCGGTGTAAACGGAGTGCTCTACCGCTGAGCTAACCGCCCATTTCGTCGCAAAACCACGCCATGACTGTGCCGGAACAAATGTAATTCGTTGCCTGTAAGAGTTTTCTAGGCCGTTCCAAACGTAGCCTAGGCATTCTACTGATTGAGCTAGGCGCCTGACCCACGCAATATCGTGCGGCCACGGTCCGTTGCAAGCTCGTAGGTGAGATCCAAAAACGAACGGCAGGCGAAGAGCTATCGCTCTACGCCCGCCGTTATTCCCCGGAGGGTCAGGCAGAAAACTTTTAGATCGATTCTTTCAGTTCCTTAGAAGCGCGGAAAGCAACTTTCTTGCTAGCTTTAATCTGGATTTGCTCGCCGGTCGCTGGATTGCGGCCAATGCGTGCGGCACGTTTGCGCACCTGAAGGATGCCGAGACCGCCAATGCGAATGCGCTCGCCTTTCTTCAAATGCTTCACGATATTGCCAACGAGATCGCCCAGCACGGTCTCCGCCTGCTTCTTCGACATCTCGTGCGTTTCCGCAAGCGCGGCGGCGAGATGCTTCAGTGTGACGGTCGGTGGTGTCGGAGCTTTTCCAGGAACCATTGCCATCAGTGGGACCCTCCTCTTGAATCCGCCAGTTTGGCGAAACGCCAAACACCATGCCCGCATAGACGATTCGGGGGCACTCTGACCATCGATTCTTCTAGGTAAATAAGGCTTTTTCGCAATTTCCGTTAGCGAGTAAGCTTACCTTGACTTGCCATAGGGCGGCCTATAACTCGAACAAACGCCCGCGGGGGCGTAGCTCAGTTGGTTAGAGCGCTGCCCTGTCACGGCAGAGGCCGCGGGTTCGAGTCCCGTCGCTCCCGCCATTTTATCAATGACTTAGCTAGCATTTTGGGCGGCCGGCCACTGCCTCATGCGGCCGGCAAACAGGGCCGCGAGGCACTCCATGACCACCATTCGGGCGATGTTCTTCGATGTATTCGGGACCCTGGTCGACTGGCGGACAGGGGTAGCCCGCGAAGCCGAAAGGCTGCTTCGCCCTCGTGGGTACAACCTCGACTGGTCCGGTTTCGCCGACGCCTGGAGGGGAGAATATCAGCCCGGCATGGAGGAGGTACGCTCCGGTCGTATCCCGTTTTCGAAGCTCGATATCCTGCACCGGCGGAACCTCGAGCGTTTTCTGCCGCGCTTTGGACTGCGTGATCTCCCGGATGATGTGTTACGCGAACTGACGCTCGCATGGCACCGGCTCGATGCTTGGCCTGACGTGCCGCCGGCGCTCCGACGGCTGCGCAAGAGGTTCTTGCTCGCGCCCGTGTCCAACGGAAACATTTCGCTGATGGTCGATCTCGCGCGTCGCAACGATTTTCCGTGGGACGCGATTCTCGGCGCTGAAATCGCCGGCGACTACAAACCGAAGCCGCGTACATACCTTGCTGCCTGCGAGGCCTTCGATCTCGACCCGGAGCAATGCATGATGGTCGCGGCGCACAGCGGCGATCTCGCCGCCGCTGCGGCGTGCGGATTGCGGACCGGCCATATCGCTCGACCGGACGAGCATGGCGCCGCCACTGGAGAGACCAAACCGACGGTAAAGGTGGATGTTGCGGGCGCGGACCTTTCCGATTTGGCGGAAAAGCTGGAAACATGAGATACAAGAGCGCTAGCCCCGATAAACGGGCTCCGGCTGCGAAAAGAAACTCGCCAGGATGTGATACACGACCATGTAATTCTTTTGCTGGAAGCTGGCGTGCGAGATGCCCGGCATCACCGTGAACTGTTTGTCCGGGTTTGGCAGCTTTTCATAGAACTTCAACAGGTCTTCCAACGAGGCAATGCCGTCGTGCTGGCCGCGCATGATCAGGGTCGGCACCGTAATTTTTTCCGGATTGACCACCGGCAACTTCGAGCACATGTCGACGTAAGTGCCGGTCGGTACTGAATCGTCGAGTGCCGTGACTGCATCTGCAAATGCATCGATGACCTTGCGTTCGGCAGTATCCGGGTGGTCGCGGTCGAAGACCGAACGAATGAAAGCCTTGTCGATTGACCGCCGGTTCTTGGCCGTGAATTCGGCGAGCTTCTTGCGCCGCTGTTCAAGCGTGGGAGATCCTTCGCCGGTCCACACCATTGCGTCGAGTGCAAGACGTGAGATCATTTCAGGATGGCGTTCGGCAAACATCGCCGCCCGGAGCGCACCAGAAGAGATTCCGTAGACAAGGAAGGGCCTTTTGCCGCGCAGCTTCTGAATGTAAAGGGCCGCAGCGTAGCAATCGTCGGCGCCTTGCGAGATCGGCGCGTTGTTGTCGCGGTCCTTGGTGGAGCGCCCATAGCCCTCCATGTCGACGCACCAACAATCGAAACCGAGGCGCGCGAAGTGATCCATCGCCGATGAATCAGGCCTTCCCGGCACCTGCAGATCGAACGTTGGCTGAGATGCCATAGACGAACCGTGCACGAACAGGATTGTGCCTACGGACTTGGCGGGATCGCCGACACACTTTTCAAAGAGGAAAAGTCTTACCCCGCCATCCTTGGCGGTCCAATGATCTTCGCCCTTTATCGCGGTGGTCGGTTTGCTCATTTCATTCATTGCTTACCCGTTATGATCAGTTGATCGGAGGAATGTTGTTGGCCTTGATGACGTTTGCCCATTTGGCGACTTGGCTATCCATGAAAGTCTTGAATTCTTGTTGTGTCATCACAACGGGGGTCGCTCCCGTTTTCTCCCAAGCCTCTTTGACGTCGGGCCGCGCCAAAATTTTTGTAATCTCGCGATTGAGTTTATCCACGATCGGCTGTGGTGTGCCGGAGGGCACCATGAAACCGACCCACAAGGTCGCGTTGAAACCGGGGACGCCGGCCTCTGCGATCGTCGGCACATCGGGCAACGTGGGCGAGCGCGACTTTCCTGTCGTGCCGAGCGCCCGCACCAGACCGGCCTTGATCATCGGTGCCATCGTCGGCACCGAGTCGAACAGGATTTGAACTTGCCCACTGAGAATGTCGTTGCGGGCGCCGGTTGAGCCTTTGTAGGGCACATGCACGATGTCGATACCGGTGAGGTTTTTGAGAAGCTCGCCGGCCATGTGATAATTCGAGCCGGGACCAGATGAGCCATAGTTGATGGTGCCTGGCTTGGCGCGCGCAAGCGCAAGCAGTTCGCTTAGGTTTTTCGCGGGTACCGACGGATGGGCCACCAGCACCAGGTCGGTATCGATCAGCGGTGCAACCGGCACCAGATCGCGCATGAGCTGATATTGCTTGTGGGCATAAAGGGTCTCGTTGACGGTTTGTGTGCCGGAGACCATCAGCAGCGTGTAGCCGTCGGGTGCCGACTTGGCGACGACCTCGGTACCGATGGTTGTGCCAGCGCCCGGACGGTTTTCCATGACAAATGGCTGATGCAGAGACTTGCGCAGTTCTTCGCCGATCGCGCGGGCGTAGACATCGGTCGGTCCTCCGGCGCCGAAGGGAACAATGATTTTGACCGGCCGTGACGGATATTCATCGGCCTTCGCCACAAATGCCGGGATTACGGCAACTCCTGCGAGTGCGAGGAGGGCCACAAATTGTCGAGGAAGCGCCATGGACTATTCCCAAATTCCGTTCCCAAGCCCGCCCGGCGCGAATATCGAGGGCGCATCGTGCCCCGTCAATCGCGCGGCCACTATTTGTCCGAACAGGGCGCGATGGCTCGTGGATGACCGCCGAATGTCGGCTTGCCACCCATTGTGCGCTGCGCTAAGCCTCGGCCGCTCCCGTCCTTGAGGCTAATCCAACAAATCAAGGCCTATTTGTGCGGGATAACCGGCGCCTTTCTGGCCGCCGAGCAGTCCAGGCGGGCGTATATCGGGTAAAGCGGGGGCTGTACGCTTGGGGTCGCCGATGAGCTCATTGCTGCTGGACTACCTGCCTTTGGTTGTCTTCATCGCGGTTGCGCTTGGCATCGGCGTCGCGCTCCTCATTGCACCATTCATTGTCGCCTATAAGCAACCGGATCCGGAAAAGCTCTCCGCGTACGAGTGCGGCTTCAACGCGTTTGATGACGCGCGGATGAAATTCGACGTGCGTTTCTATCTCGTCGCTATTCTATTCATCATTTTCGACCTCGAGGTAAGTTTCCTGTTTCCATGGGCAGTTGTCTTTCGCCAAATCGGTCTTTTCGGATTCTGGTCAATGATGGTGTTCCTTGGCGTTCTCACGATCGGCTTCATATATGAGTGGAAGAAGGGGGCGTTGGAATGGGATTGATGGGCCCATGAGTGTGGTCGCACCCGCCCCGAGGGGAATTCTTGATCCGCGGACCGGCAAGCCGGTCGGGGCGGATGACTCCTTTTTCACCGGCGTGAACGCCGAACTTGCAGACAAGGGCTTTCTGGTTGCCGCTGCCGACGATCTAATCACTTGGGCGCGCACCGGCTCCCTGATGTGGATGACCTTCGGGCTCGCCTGCTGCGCGGTTGAAATGATGCAGATGTCCATGCCGCGCTACGACGCCGAACGGTTCGGCTTTGCGCCGCGTGCCTCGCCGCGGCAATCCGACGTGATGATCGTAGCCGGCACGTTGACCAACAAGATGGCGCCCGCGTTGCGGAAGGTTTACGACCAGATGCCGGAGCCGCGCTACGTGATCTCCATGGGCTCATGTGCCAACGGCGGCGGTTATTATCACTATTCGTATTCGGTCGTGCGCGGCTGCGATCGTATCGTGCCGGTCGACATTTATGTCCCGGGCTGCCCGCCTACGGCGGAGGCGCTGCTCTATGGCGTAATGCTTTTGCAGAAAAAGATACGCCGCACCGGCACGATTGAGCGTTAAGCGGAGCCGGACATGGAAGATACGCTCGACAGGCTTGGGCAAACGATCAAAAACGCCCTCGGCGCTTCTATCACCGGGCACACGGTGGCCCGCGGAGAGTTGACTGTCATCGCCAAGGCCGCGGATGTCATCAAGGTCGCGACGTTTTTGCGCGATGATCCGGCTTGCCAGTTCATCAATATCATCGACGTGACCGCCGTCGATTGGCCGTCACGCGAGCAACGTTTCGACGTGGTCTATCATTTTCTGTCGCCGCGCCTGAACCAACGCGTGCGGCTTAAGGTGGCAACCGATGAGACGACTCCGGTGCCGTCCTTAATCAACGTTTTCCGTGGCGCGGACTGGTTCGAACGCGAAACCTACGATCTCTATGGCGTGCTCTTCACCGGCCACCCGGACATGCGACGCATTCTCACCGATTACGGTTTCGAGGGGCATCCGTTGCGCAAGGACTTTCCGCTCACCGGGTTCGTCGAGGTTCGCTACGACGACGAACAGAAACGTGTGGTTTACGACAAGGTGACGCTGGCGCAGGAATTCCGCACCTTCGATTTCCTCTCGCCCTGGGAGGGCACGAAGTATGTGCTGCCGGGTGATGAAAAAGCGAAGACCGAAGGGAAGGGGTCGTGAGCATGAAGCCGACCTTGAAACCCGGTCTCAAGCATTCGTTCTCCTACAAAGTGCCGGAAAACAAGACCGTGCCGTTCACCTATCCGGAGTCGCCGGAAATCGCCGCGATGCCGAAAGTGTTCGCCACCGGTTTCATGATCGTATTGATGGAATGGACATGCGTTCAACTGCTAAATCAGCATCTCGATGGCGGTGAGGGCAGTCTCGGCACGCACGTTGATGTTTCGCACCTGGCAGCGACGCCGCCCGGCATGATCGTCAAGGTCGACGTGGAAATCGTCGATGTGCAAGGCCGCAAACTGCTGTTCAACGTCAGCGCTCACGACGGCGTCGATCTGATTGGCGAAGGGCGTCATGAGCGTGTCGTGGTGGCGTGGGATCGCTTTAACGCCAAGGTCGCTGACAAGGCGAAATCGGTCGCGGAGCTGGCAGGCTGATGGCTGAAACCTCGCTGCGCAACTTTACGATCAATTTCGGGCCGCAACATCCCGCTGCGCACGGCGTGTTACGCCTGGTCCTAGAGCTCGACGGCGAGGTGGTGGAACGCGTGGATCCACACATTGGTTTGTTACACCGTGGCACCGAAAAACTGATCGAACACAAGACCTATCTGCAGGCGGTGCCCTATTTCGACCGGCTCGATTACGTCGCGCCGATGAATCAGGAACACGCATTCTGTCTTGCAGTTGAAAAGCTGCTCGGCATCGAGGTTCCAAAACGCGCTCAACTGATCCGCGTCCTTTATTCGGAAATCGGCCGGCTATTGTCGCATCTTCTCAATGTCACAACACAAGCGATGGACGTCGGGGCGCTCACCCCGCCGTTATGGGGGTTCGAAGAGCGCGAAAAACTGATGGTGTTTTATGAGCGGGCGTCCGGCTCGCGCATGCATGCAGCCTATTTCCGGCCCGGAGGCGTACACCAGGACCTGACGCCGAAATTGATCGACGACATATATGATTTCTGTGATCCGTTTCTGAAAGTCGTCGACGATCTCGACGCACTTCTCACCGGCAACCGCATTTTCAAGCAGCGTAATGTCGATATCGGAGTGGTCAAACTATCCGACGCCTGGAGCTGGGGCTTCTCCGGCGTCATGGTGCGCGGCTCGGGAGCCGCCTGGGATCTGCGCAAGGCGCAGCCTTACGAGTGCTATTCCGAACTCGAGTTCGACATTCCGATTGGCAAAAATGGCGACTGCTTCGACCGCTATCTCATCCGGATGGAAGAGATGCGCCAATCAACCAAGATCATGAAGCAGTGCCTAGAAAAACTGCGCTCGCCTACGGGGCAAGGCCCTGTCACGGTCGACGATCACAAAATCGTGCCGCCAAGGCGCGAAGAAATGAAGCGCTCGATGGAGGCGCTCATTCACCATTTCAAGCTCTATACCGAGGGCTACCACGTGCCCGCCGGCGAGGTCTACGCCGCCGTCGAGGCGCCGAAGGGTGAATTTGGGGTCTACCTGGTCGCCGATGGCACCAACAAGCCATACAAGTGCAAGATCCGCGCGCCCGGCTTCGCGCACCTAAGCGCTATGGATTTTCTCTGCCGCGGTCACTTGCTGGCTGATGTTTCAGCCGTTCTGGGCTCTATCGACATCGTGTTCGGTGAGGTGGACCGATGAGCGCCCGCCGCCTCGCGCCGCCGGAAATCCAGCCGAAAGAGTTCTCCTTCAACAAGGACAATCTTGCCTGGGCGAAAAGCGAAATCGCCAAGTATCCGGAAGGCCGCCAACAGTCGGCGATCATTTCATTGCTGTGGCGCGCACAGGAGCAGCATGGTGGATGGTTGCCGGAGGTCGCGATCCGGCACGTGGCCGACTTCCTTGGCATGGCGCATATTCGCGCGCTCGAGGTGGCGACCTTCTACACGATGTTCAATCTATGGCCGGTCGGCAAATTTCATGTCCAACTATGTGGCACCACGCCGTGCCGGTTGCGCGGCGCTGACGATCTGGAAAAGGTCTGCCGCAAGCGTATCGGTGATCAGGGCGAAGTCACTGCGGATGGCAAATTTTCATGGGTTGAGGTCGAATGCCTCGGCGCCTGCGTCAACGCGCCGATGACCCAGATCAACTACGACTACTACGAGGACCTCACTGTCGAGAGTTTCGGGAAGATTCTCGACGATCTTGCGGCCGGCAAAAAGGTAAAGCCAGGCCCGCAAATCGATCGGCAATTGTCCGCACCGGTTGGCGGTGCGACCACGCTCAAGGAAAAGGCGTGATCCATGCTGGCCGATAAAGACCGCATTTTCCGAAATCTGTACGGCCAGCATGACTGGGGCCTGAAAGGCGCACGCGCGCGCGGTGCGTGGGACGGCACCAAGGCTATTCTGGCGAAGGGGCGCGATGCGATCATCGAGGACGTGAAGAGCTCGGGACTACGTGGACGTGGCGGGGCGGGGTTCCCGACGGGTTTGAAATGGTCGTTCATGCCGAAGAAGTCCGACGGGCGCCCGCATTATCTCGTCGTCAATGCCGACGAATCCGAGCCTGGCACATGCAAAGACCGCGAGATCATGCGGCACGACCCGCATCTTTTGGTCGAGGGCTGCCTGATTGCAGGCTTCGCCATGGGCGCGAACGTTGGCTATATATACGTGCGCGGTGAATTCGTCCGCGAACGCGAGCGGGTACAGGCCGCGATTGACGAGGCTTACGAAGAGAAACTGATCGGCAAAAGCAATGTCAACGGCTGGGACTTCGATCTCTATGTCCACCACGGTGCCGGCGCTTATATCTGCGGCGAGGAAACCGCGTTGCTTGAAAGTCTCGAAGGCAAAAAGGGCCAGCCGAGACTAAAGCCGCCGTTCCCTGCCAATGTCGGTCTCTACGGCTGTCCAACCACGGTCCAGAACGTTGAATCGATTGCGGTTGTGCCCGATATCCTTCGGCGCGGCGCATCCTGGTTTGCCGGCATCGGCCGACCAAATAATACCGGCACCAAGCTGTTCTGCATCTCCGGGCACGTGGAAAAGCCGTGCAACGTCGAAGAAACCATGGGCATTCCACTGCGCGAGCTATTGGAGACACATGCCGGCGGTGTGCGCGGCGGCTGGGGCAATCTGCTTGCGGTCATTCCAGGCGGGTCGTCCATGCCGCTCGTTCCCGCAGGCAAGGACTGGGCGGATTCGTTGCTTATGGATTTCGACGGTTGCCGCGACAAGAAATCGGCGCTTGGCACCGCCGCGGTCATCGTGATGGATAAGTCGACCGATATTGTCCGCGCTATGACGCGCATCTCGTATTTTTATAAGCACGAAAGCTGTGGCCAATGCACGCCGTGCCGGGAGGGCATGGGATGGATGTGGCGTGTGTTGACACGGATGGCTGAAGGCCGAGCGCAAAAGCGCGAGATCGACATGCTCATGCAGGTCACGCAGCAGATCGAGGGTCATACCATTTGTGCTTTTGGCGACGGTGCCGCGTGGCCGGTGCAGGGTTTGCTGCGCCATTTCCGCCCCGAGATCGAGCGGCGTATCGACGAATACTCGCGCAATTCAGATGCGCAGGGAGCGGTACGCGAGGCCGCGGAGTAGCACCATGCGACAACCGTCCGGTCACCATCTCGCTCAGTTCAACATCGCGCGGATACGTTACCCGCTCGATGATCCGCGCATGGCCGAGTTCGTCGACAATGTTGCGCGCGTGAATGCGTTGGCGGAGCAGATCGAAGGCTTCGTCTGGCGGCTGCACGACGACAGCGGTCATGCCATGAATATGACAGTCTATGACGATCCGCGCATTCTGCCGAATCTAGCCGTTTGGCAGGGTGTCGAGGCGCTGGAGCGCTTTGTGTGGCAGACGTTGCACCGGCGCTTTTTCGGCCGTCGGCTGGAATGGTTCGAGCCGATCGAAACGCCGCTTGTCATGTGGTGGGTGCCACCGGGGCACCGGCCTGATTTGACGGAAGCCGTGTCGCGCCTCGACCACCTTAAAGAATACGGGCCGAGCGACCGTGCCTTCGGCTGGGAGAGGATTCCGGGCGCGCGCCTTTGGAAGACGGCGCGCAGCGAAAAAGCAAACGAGCACGCGTTATGACTACGATCATTGTCGACGGCAAAGAGATCGACGTTCCGCCGGAGTTCACGCTGCTCCAGGCCTGCGAAGCCGCTGGCGCGGAAATTCCGCGCTTCTGCTTTCATGAGCGGCTGTCGATCGCCGGAAATTGCCGGATGTGTCTGATCGAGGTCGCCGGCATACCCAAGCCGCAGGCGTCCTGCGCCATGGGCGTGAAGGATTTGCCGCCGAACAAGGACGGCTCGCCGAAGATTCTCAACACGAAAACACCGATGGTGAAAAAGGCACGCGAAGGCGTGATGGAGTTTCTGCTGATCAACCACCCGCTTGATTGCCCCATATGCGATCAGGGTGGCGAATGCGATCTGCAGGACCAGGCCATGGCCTACGGCGTGGACGCGAGCCGCTACAAGGAGAACAAGCGCGCAGTCGAAGAAAAGTATATTGGACCGTTGGTAAAGACCATTATGACGCGCTGCATTCACTGTACGCGTTGTATTCGCTTCTCGACGGAGGTTGCCGGTGTGCCTGAGCTCGGAGCCATCGGCCGTGGCGAAGATATGGAAATCACAACATATCTCGAACATGCGATGACGTCGGAACTGCAAAGCAACGTGGTCGATCTTTGTCCGGTCGGCGCCCTTACGTCCAAGCCTTATGCCTTTGCGGCGCGGCCTTGGGAGCTCAACAAGACCCAGTCGATCGATGTGATGGACGCAGTCGGCTCTGCAATCCGCATCGACACGCGCGGGCGTGAAGTGATGCGCATACTCCCCCGCGCCAATGACGATGTGAACGAGGAGTGGATTTCGGACAAGACACGACACATCGTCGACGGCTTACGAACACAGCGGCTCGATCAACCCTATGTGCGGGTTAACGGACGTCTTCAGCCGGCATCATGGGCCGAGGCTTTCTCGAATATCGTCCGCAAGACGAGAGCAAGTACCGGAAAACGGATCGGTGCGATTGTTGGCGATCTCGCGGGTGCAGAGGAAATGTTTGCGCTCAAGGATCTAATGGGACGCCTGGGCAGCCCCAATGTTGACGCGCGCCAGGACGGCGCAGCGTTCGATCCAAAGTTGGGCCGGGGATCTTATCTGTTCAACGCTACGCTCGCCGGTATTGAACAGGCAGATGCACTGCTGATCATCGGCGCGAACCCACGCCGTGAAGCGGCGGTATTCAATGCGCGTATTCGTAAACGCTGGCGTGCCGGCAATTTCCCGATCGGTCTGATCGGCGAAAAGGCCGATCTCACCTATAACTATGAGTATCTCGGTGCCGGCGCGGAGACGCTTGCCGATTTCGGCACCAGCAAATTCGCCGACCTACTGAAGACGGCCGAGCGGCCGGTCATTCTGGTGGGTGCCGGCGCGTTTGCTCGCAAGGATGGCGCGGCGATCGGTTCGCTTGCCGCAAAAATCGCGGTCGAGGTCGGCGCGCTAAAGGACGGCTGGAATGGTTTTTCAGTCCTGCATAACGCGGCCTCCCGGGTCGCGGCGCTCGATCTCGGCATGGTGCCAGGCGCGGGCGGTCTCGACGCGCAGCAAATGGCGGCGGGCGGGCTCGACGTGCTGTTCCTGCTGGGCGCGGACGAGGTCGAAGTCGCGCCCGGTCCTTTCGTCGTCTATCTCGGTACGCATGGCGACCGCGGTGCGCATCGCGCCGACGTCATCCTCCCTGGCGCCACATATCCGGAAAAATCCGCGATTTATGTCAACACCGAGGGGCGCGTGCAGATGGCGAACCGCGCGGCGTTTCCTCCCGGGGATGCTCGCGAGGATTGGGCAATCCTGCGCGCTCTGTCCGATACGCTCGGTCACAAGCTGCCTTATGACTCGCTTGCCGCGCTACGGCAGGCAATGTTTGTGGCCCATCCACATCTGATGCGGGTTGGTCAGATTGCGGCGGGTGACGCCGCCGACATCAAGAAGTTTGCGAAGCTCGGCGGCACGCCGGAAAAGATGCACTTGCGCTCGGCTGTCACAGATTTTTACTTCACCAATCCGATCGCACGCGCCTCGGCCATCATGGCTGAATGTTCGGCATTGGCGCACGCGGCAACAAAGACGGCGGCGGAGTAGGCCCATGGATTTCTTCTGGACCTACCTTTGGCCGGTGATAGTCATTGTCGCCCAATCGGTGCTGCTGCTCGTGATCTTGCTTGTCGCGATCGCGTATATTCTGCTGGCGGACCGCAAGATCTGGGCGGCGGTACAGATCAGGCGCGGGCCGAACGTCGTCGGTCCCTGGGGTCTTTTTCAATCCTTCGCCGACCTGCTGAAATTCGTGGTCAAGGAGCCGGTGATTCCGGCGGGCGCCAACAAAGGCGTATTCCTGCTTGCGCCCCTGGTGACGTGCGTGCTTGCGCTTGCCGCCTGGGCGGTAATCCCGGTCTACGCCAACTGGGTCATCGCCGATATTAATGTCGGCGTGCTGTACATCTTCGCGATTTCCTCGCTGATGGTGTACGGCGTGATCATGGCGGGCTGGGCATCGAATTCGAAATACGCTTTCCTCGCCGCGGTGCGCTCAGCCGCGCAGATGGTGTCCTACGAAGTATCTATCGGGTTCGTTTTTATCACCGTGCTGCTTTGTGCCGGCTCGCTAAATCTGTCGGCAATCGTGAAGTCGCAGGATGGGCCCTACGGTTTATTCAACTGGTACTGGTTACCGCTGTTTCCGATGTTCGTTGTGTTCTTCATCTCAGCGCTCGCGGAGACCAATCGTCCACCGTTCGATCTGGTGGAAGCGGAATCGGAGCTGGTTGCCGGCTTTATGGTCGAATACGGGTCAACGCCCTACATGATGTTCATGCTCGGCGAGTACGTTGCGATTGGAACCATGTGCGCTATGGGCACGATTTTGTTCCTGGGTGGCTGGTTGCCGCCGGTCTCGTACCCGCCGTTTACCTGGGTGCCGGGCGTGATCTGGTTCACGCTCAAAGCGCTGTTCATGTTCTTTCTGTTCGCCATGGCCAAGGCCATGGTTCCACGCTATCGCTACGATCAACTCATGCGGCTCGGCTGGAAGGTATTTCTACCCCTGTCGCTGGCCATGGTGGCGATTGTCGCGGCCGTCATTCAATACGGCGCGCTGGCGACTGGCGCGATGAAATGAGGATGTGATGAGGCTCGATCGCGCAGCCAAGGGCTTGTTTCTGATGGAGTTCGTGACCGGCTTCGTGCTGGCCATGCGCTACTTTTTCAAGCCCAAGGCCACTCTGAACTATCCGTTCGAAAAGGGGCCGATCTCGCCACGCTTCCGCGGCGAACACGCGCTGCGCCGCTATCCCAATGGCGAGGAGCGTTGCATCGCGTGCAAGCTGTGCGAAGCGATTTGTCCAGCACAGGCGATCACCATCGAAGCCGGTCCTCGCCGCAATGACGGCACAAGACGCACAACGCGCTACGACATTGACATGGTGAAGTGTATCTACTGCGGTCTCTGCCAGGAGGCTTGCCCGGTTGACGCGATTGTCGAAGGCCCGAATTTCGAATTCGCGACTGAAACTCGGGAAGAGCTCTATTACGACAAGGAGCGCCTGCTGGCGAATGGCGACCGCTGGGAACGCGAGATCGCGAAGAACCTCGCGATCGATGCGCCTTACAGGTAGACCGATGATTGTCGCCGCCCTGTTCTTCTACATGTTTGCGGGTGTCTGCGTGGCGAGCGCGATCATGGTGGTTGCTGCGCGCAACCCGGTTCACTCGGTTCTGTTTCTCATTCTTGCATTCGTCAATGCAGCCGCCCTGTTTGTGATGATGGGCGCGGAATTTCTCGCGATGATTTTGGTCGTGGTTTATGTCGGCGCAGTCGCGGTATTGTTCCTGTTCGTTGTGATGATGCTCGACGTCGACTTTGCCGAACTCAAGCAAGGTTTGTTGCAATATCTGCCAATCGGCCTCGTCGTCGGCGGCATCTTTGTCGGTGAGTTGCTTTTTGTCGCTCTTACCTGGGTTATCGGATCAGGCATTCCTCAGTCGATCACCGCGCCCATCCCGTCTAAAATCCCGAATACCGAGGCAATCGGTCTGGTCCTCTACACACGTTACGTCTACTTCTTCCAGGCCGCAGGCATGATCCTTCTGGTCGCGATGGTCGGTGCCATCGTGCTCACATTGCATCACCGCGTGCGCGTGCGCCGCCAGGACATTGGTGCGCAGGTTGACCGCACGCCTGCCGCATCCATCGAAGTCGTAAAGGTTCGCTCCGGCCAGGGACTGGGGAGCAATACATGACCATCGGCCTGGGGCACTATCTTGCGGTGGCGGCAATCCTGTTCACGCTCGGGATTTTCGGAATTTTCCTGAACCGCAAGAATGTCATCATCATTCTGATGTCGATCGAGCTGATCCTGCTCGCGGTCAATATCAACTTGGTCTCGTTCTCGACTCATCTTGGCGACATCGTCGGGCAGATCTACGCGCTATTGGTGCTCACCGTCGCTGCCGCGGAAGCGGCAATTGGGCTGGCGATCCTGGTCGTGTTCTATCGCAACCGCGGCTCCATTGCGGTTGAAGACATCAATCTTATGAAGGGGTAAGGGGCGTGTATCAGGCCATCGTCTTCCTGCCCTTACTGGGAGCAATTCTTGCAGGAGTTATCGCGCTGGCTGGCGCGCGCGCGCGTTTTCCCGGTAAAGGTCCGGTCGCTGGCGCGGAAGACACCACGGCCGATCATGCTCTGCAGCACGGCGGGCCCGGAGCGCACGGCGACGCGGTTGTCCATTCATCTCATCACGAAGACGAATCGCACGAACCCGCCGCCACAGGCTCACGCACCGCCGAATTGATTACGACCACGCTTTTAATGATCTCCATGGTCTTGTCATGGATCGCTTTTGTCGATGTCGGGTTTGCCCACCACGACATGCGTGTTCCGATTTTTACCTGGATGACCGCCGGGGATCTCAAGGTCGAATGGTCACTGCGCATCGATACGCTCACGGCGGTCATGCTCGTGGTGGTCAACACGGTGTCAGGCTTCGTGCACCTTTATTCCATCGGATACATGCACGAGGATCCGTACCGGCCACGTTTCTTCGCGTATCTGTCGATGTTCACCTTCGCCATGCTGATGCTGGTGACGGCGGATAATCTGGTGCAGCTGTTTTTCGGCTGGGAAGGTGTCGGCCTCGCGAGCTATCTGCTGATTGGCTTCTGGTATCATAAACCCGAAGCCAACGCCGCCGCGATCAAGGCCTTCATCGTCAATCGTGTCGGCGATTTTGGCTTCGCGCTCGGCATTTTCGCGGTATTCATGCTTACCGGCGCGATCGACTTCGACACAGTCTTTGCGCAGGCACCTGCTCTCACCGGAAAAGCAATCAATTTCTTCGGCTGGCAGGTCGATGCGCTCACAATCACCTGCCTGTTCCTCTTCATGGGCGCGATGGGCAAATCCGCGCAATTCCTGCTGCACACCTGGTTGCCCGACGCAATGGAAGGCCCGACTCCGGTTTCGGCATTGATCCACGCCGCGACCATGGTGACCGCCGGTGTGTTCATGGTGGCGCGCTTGTCGCCATTGTTCGAGCTTGCGCCGCATGCGCAGACGTTTGTTACGCTGATCGGCGCAACGACCGCGCTGTTTGCTGCCACCATTGGTCTCGTGCAGAACGACATCAAGCGTATCGTCGCATATTCGACCTGCTCACAGCTTGGCTACATGTTTGTCGCGATGGGAGTTGGGGCCTATTCGGTAGGCATGTTCCACTTGTTTACCCATGCATTCTTCAAAGCGTTGTTGTTCCTTGGCTCCGGCTCGGTGATCCATGCAATGCATCACGAGCAGGACATTCGCCACATGGGCGGCCTTAAGGATCGCATTCCTTATACTTACGTTGTCATGCTGATCGGCACACTGGCGCTCACCGGATTTCCGCTTACGGCCGGCTATTTCTCCAAAGACGCCATCATCGAGGCAACGTTTGTCAGCAAGAATCCGATGGCGCTCTATGCATTCATCTGCACCGTCACCGCCGCGATGCTGACGTCGTTTTATTCGTGGCGGCTGATATTCAAGACATTTCACGGCGAACCGCATGATCGCAAGCACTGGAAGGATGCGCATGAAAGCCCGATGGTGATGCTGATACCGCTCGGGTTCCTTGCAGCCGGTTCGGTGCTCGCCGGCCTGCCGTTCAAGGAAATCTTCGCCGGGCGCGGGGTCGAGGGCTTTTTTCGGGAGTCGCTGGCTTTCGCCAAGTCCAACCATGTATTGGAAGAGATGCATCACGTGCCGCTCCAGGTTGGCATCTTGCCGACTGTCATGATGGCGATCGGGTTCGTGATTGCTTGGCAATTCTATATCCGGCGTCCGGACATCCCGGTTGAGCTCGCGCGCCAGCACGATTGGCTGTACCGCTTCCTGCTCAACAAATGGTACTTCGACGAACTCTACGATCTGATTTTCGTCAGGCCCACCAAATGGCTTGGCCGACTGTTGTGGAAGAGCGGCGACGGCTGGTTGATCGACGGTTTCGGGCCAGACGGCGTGTCGGCGCGGGTGCTCGATATCACTCGGAACGTGGTGCGGCTGCAAACCGGTTATCTGTATCACTACGCCTTCGTGATGCTGATCGGCGCGGCCGCCCTTATCACCTGGTTTATGTTTGCGGCGGGGACACACTGATGAATTGGCCGATCCTGTCCGTCGTCACTTTCCTTCCGCTGCTGGGCGCATTGCTGGTTGGCTTGCTTGTGCGCGGGAACGAGCGGTTGGCACGCGGCACGGCGCGTTGGGTGGCGTTGTGGTCCACACTCGTGACATTTGCCATCTCACTGGTGATGGTCTGGCGTTTTGACGCCAGTTCGGCGGAATTCCAGTTTGTCGAAAAGCACAACTGGCTCGGCATCGCCTCTTATCATATGGGCGTGGACGGCATCTCGTTGCCCTTCGTGATCCTCACCACCGCGCTGATGCCGATCTGTATTCTCGCAAGTTGGACTGCGATCCAGACGCGCGTGAAGGAATACATGATTGCATTTCTGGTGCTGGAAACCTTGATGGTCGGCACTTTTTCGGCACTCGATCTGGTGCTGTTCTATCTGTTCTTCGAGGGTGGCCTGATTCCGATGTTCCTTATCATCGGCGTCTGGGGCGGGCCGCGCCGCGTCTACGCGAGCTTTAAGTTCTTCCTTTATACGCTGCTTGGCTCCGTATTGATGCTGCTCGCCATCATGGCGATGTATTGGGAAGCCGGTACGACCGATATCGCGGCGCTTCTGCGCCACGGCTTCCCGCTGGGTTTGCAGAAATGGGCTTGGTTTGCATTTTTTGCCTCGTTCGCGGTGAAGATGCCGATGTGGCCGGTGCATACATGGCTGCCGGATGCCCATGTCGAAGCACCGACAGCTGGCTCAGTCATTTTGGCAGCCATTCTTCTGAAAATGGGCGGGTACGGATTTCTGCGATTCTCGCTGCCGATGTTCCCTGCGGCCAGCCATGAATTTGCGCATCTTATTTTCACTCTCTAGGTTGTCTCAATAATTTATACTTGGCTCGTCGCCTTTATGGATCAAAACGTGAAGCGTCTGATTTCTTATTACTAGCTTAAACCTCGGTGCTCGC